>ERZ761607.517-NODE-517-length-66251-cov-176.642063_pt1 | contig 66251 bp, 52 predicted proteins | sample MGYA00511164_ERZ761607 | MGnify/ENA primary metagenome ERZ761607 (study PRJEB28899, sample SAMN02445080) | bioreactor sludge metagenome | biome: EBPR sludge | place: Australia: Brisbane, Thorneside Wastewater Treatment Plant | collected 2011-06-22 ...
TAGCTTCCCACACCCACAACACCCCCCTGAGTACTACAAAGCCGTTTTTGAGAAGTCGGAAAACAAAAAATGATTGATTATCTGTGTTTTATGTTTTATGCCTATCTGAAATTGGCCGTTCTGAGAGCAAAATTTGTTGTTCTTTGACCGTTTTTTAACATAATTTGTTGAATAATGCGCAACTTGGGTTAATTTGACAAAGAGTCAGATTCTTATCTGTTATTCTCTATAAAAATAATACCGTTGCTTTAACGTATAATTTGCACTGTCGCGTAATAACCTTCATATTGACAAAAACAGCCAGGACACCTCGGCTCAATATGTGTAAGAGTCAAAAGATCAAACCCTGATTATTTCCTCTTTTTTCTTGCATTCAAAATGGTAAAATATTTTTGAAACACAACCGGGTATCTTTCCTTCATTTTTTTTCGATGAAGCAGGGCATTGCTCATATCCTCTTCCTGCTCACATTTCTCAGCCAAATAGAGTAACTTTAAGCACTCTAAAGCTTCCCCGCCCCTATCTGACTGCAGCATATCGTTGATTCCTTCAAATCCTGTGATTAATTTGTCCAGCCACATCATTGCCGGGGATAAAATGATGCCATTCTCTATAATCAATTGCCTGACTTCGTTATTGGCTATTCTATCTATTTGAATCGATTGCGGATCGGATAAGACGGCTTTGATATAATTCAGATTTGCCTGAGCGTTATTGTGGTTGAGCCATTGGACTTGTGCCTGGCAAATTATGAAAAGCGTTGAATCCGGAGCAGTCATTAAATAATATCCTATAAATTCTTCTGCCTTGTCTAGCATTCCTGCATCCAGCAAAAGGTCAAAAATTGGTACAACGATATCCGGCCCTATTGATGAATTATCCCTTGATTTATTAGCGATGAAAATCAGCGTTTTATTCCTGAAATTGGAGGGTAAATCCGTATAAGAAAAAGCCTTTACATCGTCGACCAATTGTTTGATTTCTTCCTCAGTCAATGCAATGTCCCTGAGTCGCGGCCTCCAATATTCGATTGCATTCAGTCCGAATTGTGCCTGACTGACATCGGACGCTTTCTTCAAAGCTTGCTCCAATAATTCTACTGCTTCATCCCATTGGAGAAGACAAAGGGCTCCCAGCCCTTCTTCCAGGTCAAGATTGGAAAATAAATCAAAATCGTCACTTTGCCCCATTTCTTTAACCCTGAGGATGAAAACTTACTGAATGGGCTAGAAATGTTCCTCGATCATTCCTTCGATCCTGTCAAGCCGGGTCATAGCCTCTTTAAACAGTTTTCCTGCCTTAGCTGCCATTGCATCGGCATATGGCTTATCCTCAAAGTCCTTCATATTGATACGGACGTTGTAATATGCACCTGTTATGGCTGTCCTCAGGCATAGGCCTCCGACTGCAGCATCCGACACGCTATTGGGATTGCCTTTTTCAACCATGGCGGCAATCAAGGGGATGGCTTCAGCCGCTGTCTCCATTGCCCTGAAAGGAACCTCAATGGCATGACGGGTAGCTTCGACCATTGCTTTGTTTCGAATTGCAATTTCCTCATCGGTAGCTTTAGGCAGTCTCACTGCATCAATGATACCGTTATATGCCTGAGTATCCTCATCGACAAGGCGAAGAAGCCTTTGTTTGATGTCCTGTCCCTGTACGGCATAATCGCTGTACATTTTCCAGTGCTTTTCATATCCTTTTTTGGAGGATGTCAGGTTGGCTACCATCACGCCCAGTGCCGTTCCGAATGCACCTACGGCAGCTGACGCTGAACCTCCTCCCGGAGCAGGTGACTCAGACGCTGTAAGATCTGCATATCCTGATACCGTCAGGTCCGTCAGCGCCGAGTCCTGTGGCTTAGCGATTGCATACTCGATGATCTTCTTGTCGAGCGGATAGGGTGCAAACTCTTCCAACCCAAGGGTTTTGACTGCAAGCTTCATCAGCTCACGCTCTGACAGGCCCGCACTGGCCTTCTGCTTCTCCAGAAAATAACGACCCGCCTCTACCAACACTCTTTTCGGGACCATACCCACAATCTCAGAACCTGTAACGCGTATTCCACGTTGTTGTGCACTTTCCACACAAGCATCAAAGGCTATATGCAGTGGTGTCACATTGATATTGGTAAGGTTCATAGAAATCTGAGCAACGCCATATTCTTCAATATACCAACCAATGCCCTTTACACTCTTCAGTTTGCCTGGTTGACGCACCGGTTCACCGTTCTTATCGATTACGGTTTCACCTTGTTTCTTGAGGATACGACCCTGTTCACGCACATCGAATGCAATAGCATTGGCCTTCTTGACTGATGAAGAGTTAAGGTTGATGTTGTAGGCGACCAGAAAATCCCTTACCCCGATCACAGTCGCCCCGGAATAAGCATTGAATTCAGCCTTCCCATAATCCGGTGCCCACACGGGATCTTTAATTTTTACAGCCAAGCCTTCATATTCACCACTTCGGATATCACCCAGGCTCTTACGCTGTGGTGATGTTGCAGCTGCTTCATAAAGATACACCGGAATTCCGAGTTCTTCTGCAACGCGTTTTCCCAACTTATGTGCATAAGGCACCAATTCTTCAATAGAAATACCGGAAATTGGAATCAGCGGGCAAACATCTGTGGCTCCCATACGAGGATGCGCCCCGTTGTGCTTGCTCATGTCTATCAACCGTCCCGCTACGGCGATCGCTTCAAATGCTGCTTCAACGACTGCATCCGGATGACCTACAAAGGTAAAAACCGTTCTATTGGTTGCCTTCCCCGGATCGACATCCAGCAAGGATACACCGTCAACACTACGTACCGCCTCTGAGATGGCGTCTAAAACTGATTGGTCGCGACCCTCACTGAAGTTAGGGACGCATTCTATCAATATCTGGCTCATGATTAAATTATTTATTCAGAAGCTACAAATATAGGATGTTTTTAGGTTGGCTGAGAAAAGAAAAAGCAGGTATGGTCATGAACTTTTAAAATTGATTATGAAAAAACATCCTGTAAATAATTCTCCTATGTATATTTTATGAAACTGCTAATAATCTACAGTAATGAAATATTGCAATGCTTCGTCAAGGTAGAATAGTCAATTAAATATAACACAATGTAATTCCAACTTTCAATATAAAGATACCAACAGAGGAAATCAAGAAAGCCAAATGTTTTATGTTGAAAGAATGTAAAAAATGCCCGGTTTGAAACAAGGGTTAAAACATTTGAAGTGTTGAGATCGAAAGTGATATTGAGCGTAGAAATAGTTCGCAAAAAAATCAGTCCCCTAAAAACACTGGCAAATAATCAGTTTACGGTTTCCTTTCGGTGTTGAATCCTATGATTCCGGCGGTAAAAAATTATTTCAAAAATCGTGAAACATATTAAGAATTATTTCAAAAAAGTAAAAAGGGAATAGTCCTAGATATTCTCATTGTAATCCAAAGTAAGATCTTTGTCGCCATCTATTTTTTGGGATTAGTATGCTAAGAGGATTTTGGTCGTATTGCTCCGAATAACCAGAAGATTATTTTGATATTGCATTACAAAATTTCATTTGCTTTTTAACCTTAATCAACAGGCCGCTTAAACGGTTCTTCTATCATTTTGATCCGAAGCTTTAGTAAATATCATACAGGCCCGTTGGCTTTTATTAATATGGTGCTTTGATTTAATCATTATCAACATTACTGTAATGGGATAGCAACCTATTTTCCGGGCATAGCATAAACAGTGCACTGATTAATAGTCAGCCGCCTCAAAAAATGTGAAATTCTGAGCGATCAAGCGGGACTCAAAGTGTAGGCAATCAAATCTGACCTAAGGCCCTGTTGGTCAAGACAGGTTAATATGCAATCATGGATCGACAACAAGAATGAATAGGGTCCATTTCATCCGGAAATAGGCACCAAATATTTACGAACTTGATACAAATTGATTATATTCATGGAACAATGGAGCATTCATAAATTATACCAAGATGATTTTTATAATAGTCCATAAATTTTTGGTATACTTGTCCGGATAGATATGCTTCCAGAGCTTTGCTCTGTACCGGGAGTGAAACAATCCGGGGTTCCGGGATAACGAATGTACCTTCAGTTTTACTCTTATTTCATGAAATTCTTCCGCAAAAAAAAGAGCCCCGCGATATTGATAGCGGGACTCCATCATTTAAGGCTTTCTGATTGGAAAAAGATGTCGTTTTTCAAAAAGCCACATTGACTTAAAAAAAAGCTTGATTGTTAATTATTTTATTTTATAAGTATACCGGGACCTTGGCGGTTTTTTCATTCCATTCATTCATACCTCCCGGATAATTAAATATACTGGTGAAGCCATGTCTTGATAGAATGGATTGCGCGATGGCCGAACGATCTCCCCCCTGACAATACACAACAACCTTTCGGCTGCGGTCAATCTTGTCCAGATGTTGTTCAATAGTGCCCACGAACAGATTTTCAGCACCTTCAATATGTCCGGCTTCAAATTCAGTATAACCACGGACATCGATAACCTGAAAGTCCTCGCCGTCAATGATATCCAACATCATCTCATACGATACTGACCTTACTTTCTGCAATTCCAGGCCGAGATCTTCAATGTCGGAATAGTAGCCATATACGTTGTCCAGGCCAATGCGCATCAGTTTGCGCGTGAGGTCGTCTATGCGCTCTTCATCCGCAATCAAAACAAATTGCTCTTGATGATCGAGGAACCAACCTGCCCAGGTCGAAAACGAATTATTGCCCTGGATACCTATACTTCCCGGCAGGAAGCCTCGCGCAAAGTCCTCTTTGCTGCGGGTATCGATGATCTTAAGGCCGTGATTGTATGCGGTCAGAAACTGTTCTTTTTTTAGTTTAGGATATTTCGGCACTTCTACAAGCAATGGCCTTTTTATTTTGTTGAGGTGTTTCATCATAGCGAAGTATCGAGGTGGTTCAGGCTGATCCTCCAGCAAGGCCCTGACAAAACCGGTCTCGTCTTCTCCAAAGCGGAATGCCCAGTTGCGTATTTTTTCATAACCCACTGTTGTACTATGGACTGCGCCCAAAGCCTTGCCACAAGCCGAACCTGCACCATGAGCCGGCCATACCTGGATGTAATCAGGCAATGTCTCGAATTTTTTCAGTGAATGGTACATTTGATGTGCTCCAACTTCCTTTGTTCCGGCCAATCCGGCTGCCTTCTCCAGCAAATCAGGCCGTCCGATATCGCCAACAAAGACGAAGTCACCTGTAAACACCATGACTGGCTCATCCGATGCAGGGTGGTCGGTCAGCACAAAGCTGATACTTTCAGGTGTATGTCCCGGTGTATGAATCACTCTCAGGGACAGGTTGCCCACCTTGATAATATCGCCATCACGAAGGCCGATGTGTGAGAACTCATATTGCCAGCCTTCTCCTCCTTCGTCAGAGAGATACATATTGGCACCTGTCACCTGAGCCAGTTCACGGGAACCACACAGATAATCGGCATGAATATGGGTTTCGGTGATATGTGTGATGTTGAGATTGTTTTGCCGGGCGATGTCGAGGTAGGTGTCGATATCTCTTTTGGCATCGATGACGATGGCTTCTTTCGTTGCTTGACAACCAATCAGATAACTGCCTTGGGCCAAACTTTTATCATAAATGTGTTGAAAAAACATGTCTTTATTCTGAATTAATAGTTAATAAATGTGGAAAATACAAACGAGCCAAATCTCGATATCAGAGAATTGTCGGAATGATTGTCACTTCAGTCTTCATAGAGTTAGTCACTAAGCAATTGGCCTTAGTCTTTTCCAGCACCTTGGATATACGTTCGCTGTCCTTTTCGGGGTCGGCAAGTTTAATTACCGGAGAAATCTCCGCTTGGGTGATCATATATTTCCGCTCAATCTGTTTGAGGTTAATAATGGTTTTACATTCAAAAGATTCGAAGGCAACTCTAGACATTTCGGCGATGGCAAGAAAGGTCGTCATGAAGCAACTATTGATGGCAGCTCCGTAAAAGTGTTCCGGGGACCAAATATTTGGCACGCCGCCATTGAATTCCGGTGGGGTTGCGCAGGTAATGGCCTGATCCAGGTTTGGTGAAGATACTGTTCCTATTCTACCTTCGTTCCATTTGAGGTCAATCTGATATGTCATTTCTTCTGTCATGATTTCCTTGGATTTATTAATTATGATGCAAAGTTGAGCAAAGATTCCTCTGTGTTCTGTTACTTTTGTCACATAACTATTTTTAGGCCGAAAAATATTGAGATTATGCAGTTCCTGATTTTCAGAAAGATGGTTTGGTGGCCAAAGGTGAAGAAAAATCGAAGTATGTACTTAATTAATAGCCGAAAAACCGCGATACTTCCTGCATTGCCAAGTTCAGTTTAATAAAAATGTTTACTTCCATGGCTGGTTAATAAAGCAAATCTCCGGTGTACACCATGTGCACTCAAGAAGGGACTATTAAACATCTACCTACTTCGCTGCGAACCACCAGAACAGCCGATTCCGGCCTTACACCCGGAAAAATCGAAGTATGTACTTAATTAATAGCCGAAAAACCGCGATACTTCCTGCATTGCCAAGTTCAGTTTAATAAAAATGTTTACTTCCATGGCTGGTTAATAAAGCAAATCTCCGGTGTACACCATGTGCACTCAAGAAGGGACTATTAAACATCTACCTACTTCGCTGCGAACCACCAGAACAGCCGATTCCGGCCTTACACCCGGAAAAATCGAAGTATGTACTTAATTAATAGCCGAAAAACCGCGATACTTCCTGCATTGCCAAGTTCAGTTTAATAAAAATGTTTACTTCCATGGCTGGTTAATAAAGCAAATCTCCGGTGTACACCATGTGCACTCAAGAAGGGACTATTAAACATCTACCTACTTCGCTGCGAACCACCAGAACAGCCGATTCCGGCCTTACACCCGGAAAAATCGAAGTATGTACTTAATTAATAGCCGAAAAACCGCGATACTTCCTGCATTGCCAAGTTCAGTTTAATAAAAATGTTTACTTCCATGGCTGGTTAATAAAGCAAATCTCCGGTGTACACCATGTGCACTCAAGAAGGGACTATTAAACATCTACCTACTTCGCTGCGAACCACCAGAACAGCCGATTCCGGCCTTACACCCGGAAAAATCGAAGTATGTACTTAATTAATAGCCGAAAAACCGCGATACTTCCTGCATTGCCAAGTTCAGTTTAATAAAAATGTTTACTTCCATGGCTGGTTAATAAAGCAAATCTCCGGTGTACACCATGTGCACTCAAGAAGGGACTATTAAACATCTACCTACTTCGCTGCGAACCACCAGAACAGCCGATTCCGGCCTTACACCCGGAAAAATCGAAGTATGTACTTAATTAATAGCCGAAAAACCGCGATACTTCCTGCATTGCCAAGTTCAGTTTAATAAAAATGTTTACTTCCATGGCTGGTTAATAAAGCAAATCTCCGGTGTACACCATGTGCACTCAAGCAAAGGCTATTAAGCATCTACCTACTTCGCTGCGAACCACCCTGGCAGCCGATTCCAACCAAATGCAATTTTATTAATATCAAAACAATTCAACTGAATACAATCTCGGCTTCTGATATACTCCTCACTCAAATATATGCTGGTGGTGGTTAAGACACAATGATCTTTCTCTGTTGATGTCTTTGTTCTTGAGTGTGGCACCGACTCAACAGTTCAAGGCTGCTTCATCTTTGATAAACATATTTATACAACTACTGAATATCAGCCAATACGCTGATTCTTGAAGCACCCTGTATGAGAAAGAGGTATTGAGAAACAAATTAACCCTGATAATGGGTTTTGCATCTGATTTACCCGATGTAAGTCAGATCCATTTATGTTTAATAATGTCAGAAATTTTGTAGCTTTTTCACCAATCAATGAAAACAACAAGCCCCCGGATTAAACCGGAGGCTTATTATCTTGACTTATTTGAAACGCTGTTGTTTACTGAACCGGGAATCTATTGGTTTGGGATCAAGGGATCATTACTTCATTATTTCCGGCAGTCCACTCATTCACCCCTCCGGCAAAATTTCTAATCTTCTTAAAACCATTGGCCTTGAGCATTGAATAGGCAATAACAGACCTAACGCCACTCTGGCAATGAACGACAATTTCCTTGTTTTTATCCATACGGGTCATATAACCTGCAAGATCAGGATAGGGTATGTGTTTCACCCCTTTGATATGTCCGGCTTTATATTCAGTTTCACTACGTACGTCGATGATTTCAACATCCTTGCGTCCCAGGTATGATTTGAACTCCTTCAGGCTCAACAGGTCAGGTTTTTGCAGTTGAAGTATCGAGGGATCGTTGACAAAACCATAGATATTATCCATTCCTATACGCATCAGGGTACGGGTCAGTTCTTCCTCTCTTCCCCTGTCGGCTATAATGACCAGTTGTTGGCTATAATCAATCATTGAACCCGCCCAGGTTGAAAATGATTTGCCGCCATTGAGCTGAAGACTACCGGCTTCATATCCGGCCAGGTGGTCATTAAGTGTTCGTGCGTCAATGACAAGCAGGTTATTTGCTCGTGCTTTATGATATTCCTGTGCTGTCAGAATTGGATGCTTGGGAACCATTATCATCAAAGGCCTGGGTGTCTTGTTAAGATGTTTCATCATTGCAAAATATTTAGGAGGATCGGGTTGGCCATCGAGGATATATCTGACGAATGCCGCTTCATCTCTTCCAAATTGAAGGGCCGGATTGGTCAATCGTTCCTGCCCCAATGTGGATTGCGGTATGTTGCTAAGGCTTTTACCACAAAATGAGCCGGCACCATGTCCGGGCCATATCTCAAGATCGTCATGAAAACGAAGGAATTTCTGGACGGAAGCGAACAAGTCCTTTGCTCCTTTCTCTTGTGTGCCTATATATCCGGCTGCTTTTTCAAGCAAGTCAGGCCTCCCGACATCGCCTACAAAAATAAAGTCTCCTGTAACCGCCTTAACAGGCATTTTCCGGGTCTTGTCCATTAAGAGAAATGTTATACTCTCCGGAGTGTGCCCGGGCGTATGCATCACCTCCAGCACCAGACTTCCAACACGGATCACGTCACCATCCATCAACGGCTTATGTGCAAACATATATTGCCAGTCGGCACCGCCTTCACCGGATAACAACAGTTCAGCACCTGTCACCTGGGCCAGTTCACGCGCACCACTCAAATAGTCTGCATGGATGTGTGTCTCCGTGACCTTGTTAATTATCAGATTGTTTTCTTTGGCTATCTGCACATAGGTATCGATGTCCCTTTTGGGGTCAATGACTATGGCTTCACCCGTATTTTTATCGGCTATAACATAGCTTGCCTGTGCCAGTGTCTCATCAAAGACTCGCTGGAAAAATAAATTCTGGGCATGGGTGGTTCCGACAGATATCAAAATTGAAAACAAAAATCCGATCTTAAAACTTATTATTGTCGATTTCATCATTAAGGAATTTATTTAAAAGAATTTTATTTCGAAATGCCGGTGCAAAGAAACAACTAATCCACTCCCCCTAATGTTACTTTTGTCACACAACTCTTTCTCCCCTTTCAGAGTATATATGTGCGCTTGCTTTCAACAAATAAAGTTGATGACATTGGCATTGAAATATCCGCAGATATGGTTAAAATTGAGTTAAAACGAAATCCCAAACAATGATTTGCAATGAAACGAAGTTGATAGAATGAAAATTGATGAATTTAGGCCAATTTTGTAAAAATTGGTTAAAATTACATGAGTAACCAAAAGAGCACTTATTTTTGAACAATTTTTCAATAAAACCAAATTAAAAAGATGATTAAGAATGTATTGATAGCCGGCTTATTTGCCTTATTGAGTGTCGGGGCGGCCTCGGCGCAGCGTGTCGCTGTAGTTGATATTGCCGGACTTTTGGAAAACATGCCTGAATATGCAGCTGCACAGAAGCAATTGGACGACCTGAGTGCCACCTGGCGTGCCGAAATCAATGCCGAAATGGACAAGATCAAGGGTCTTTACAATAAATATCAGGCAGAACTTCCCTTGCTCAATGACGACATGAAGCGCAAACGCGAAGATGAGATCACCAATAAGGAAAAAGAAGTTCGCGATCTGCAGAGAGCAAGATTCGGCACAGATGGTGCACTTTTTGCAAAACGGGAAGAACTGGTAAAGCCCATTCAAGATAAGGTCTATAAGGCGATCGATGATTATGCCAAGGAACGAGGCTTTGACCTGATCCTGGACAAAAGTAGTGCTGCCGGTGTGTTGTTCGTCTCTGACGGCATAGACAAGACTGCTGATATCGCAAAGAGAATCAAGTAAAGGGCTGACGGCCTTTAGGCAAATTAGAATTCCCGACTGAAAATAAGAACGGTTCTTCACCAGTCAGACAACTCTGTTATCCCGGTGTAGTCATCATAATCGAACCATTTGTGATGAAGGGATGATAATTTGGCAAAATGAAAGCTTTTGATTACTTTTGCACACTTTTTTAAACCAACAAGAACAAAAATGAACCGAATATTGCTTTTCTGTATGATCACCCTTGCTTTTGGAGCATCAAGTGCTATAGCCCAGAAAGTTGCTTATATCAACAGTGCTGTGCTAATGCAAGACCTGCCGGAAATCAAACAGGCCGACTCCAACCTGAATGCATTCCAGACACAACTCCAGAAAAAGGGCGAACAAATGGTAACTGCCCTTCAAGCCAAATACCAGGAGATAGCCAAAAAGCAAAACGCCGGCGAAATCTCTCCTAAGCAACTGGAAGAAGAATCAGCCAAGTTGAAGGAGGAAGAAGCCAAAATTACTCAATTTGAACAGGATATGAACAAGCAGGTAGCTGAGAAACGTCAGGCACTCTACCAGCCTATCCTGGACAAAATCAATGGCTTTATCGATGAGGTGGCCAAAAAACTTGGCTACGATTATGTGTTGGACAGTAGTACAGGTATTCTTCTTTTTGCTGAAGATAAATATGACATCACAGCAGATGTAAGGCATAAAATGGAAGAGTCTGCAAAGACTCCTGCTAAGGAGGAAACCGTGCCGGCGCCAACTCAGGAAACCGCGCCAAAAAAATCCACACCTGCCAAGGGTGGCAAAAAATAACCATCCGATAGGCATCTTTGATTCCGGTTATGGCGGCCTGACCGTCTTCCGGTCGATCAGGGATTTTTTGCCACAATACGATTATTTATATTTGGGCGACAATGCCCGCGCGCCCTATGGCAACCGTTCATTCGACACTGTGTATGAGTATACGCTACAGAGTGTCGAATGGTTTTTTAAGCAAGGTTGCCCGCTTGTCATCCTTGCTTGCAACACGGCGTCTGCTAAGGCATTACGCACAATCCAACAAAACGACCTGGCACAACGCTATCCCGATAAGCGAGTATTAGGCGTTATCCGGCCTACTGCAGAAGTCATTGCAGGATATTCCAGATCCGGCAAAATCGGTATCCTTGGAACAATCGGAACGATCAATAGTCAATCCTACTGTATTGAGATCAATCACTTTTCCCCTTCGACGACAGTTTATCAGCAGGCCTGCCCCATGTGGGTTCCCTTCATCGAGAACGGCAGCCATATCGGTAATGAGATGGATTACTTCATAGAATCAGATCTAAAGGCTCTTTTTGAACAAAACGCCGAAATAGACACCATCCTGCTTGGTTGTACCCACTACCCGTTGATCATCGATAAGATACGTCAATATGTCCCGCCCCACGTCACCATCGTATCTCAGGGCAATATCGTGGCGTCCAGCCTTGTCGATTATCTGTTGAGGCATCCCGATATGGCAAGCCGATTAACCAAAAATGGTATGACAGAATTTTGTACAACAGATGATCCGGTCAATTTCGCTACACAGGGACGTATGTTCTTAGATGAGGAAATTGAAGCAAAACATGTGAGACTTTAAGGAGATAATGAATTTTTTTCGAAGGGGCCGACTATTTGATGGCACAATTGAAATACTAACATTTCGGCAACTATTTTAAATACTGTAATCTTTCAGTAAATAAATTCCCTACGCCTTCTCTCGGCCTATTTTGGCAAATTTAAACTTATGCTCAGGATCCGTGTGTTTATTTTTACCGGAATTTAGTAAATCCTATGCTCCAATTTAGCTCAACAAGTACGACAACACGAAAATAATAATCATTGTCGCGACTGCCGGGCTTTCTAAGAGTATCATCTTAATCATCAGAAATACGTTTGGGGGTTGAAATGTTTGTAAATTTCTCTTAAGTGGATGTTGGGAATTTTTCACAATAATGTTGTTATGTATGCTTACTCCGGGACAAAAATAATATTAATGTATATAATTAACATTATCAATATATTACAACCCGAACTCAACAACCACACAATTTTAGTGGGCCCACCGTCTTTCGCATACTAAAAAAGTACAGTTTGCGATACACTCCCAATACACCCCAATACACCGAAATATAACATAAAATAGTACTTTTGTGCCTTTGAATCTCAAATTGATGCAAACCAAAGAATCTTTAATCGATATCCTGAAGCTCGTACTCAAGCAGAGGAGATATATTATCAGGAATGTCGCTATAATATCAGTCCTGGCAGCGATCGCTTCCCTGTTCCTCCCTAATTATTATACTGCTACGACTGCCTTCTATCCTGCCAGTCCGGACGTGATGAAACCTGAACATATCTTTGGTACATCCGCCAAGGATATGGAATACTATGGTACAGGCATGGATCTGGATCGCATGCTTTCTGTAGCAAACTCAGGGGAATTGCTTGATCTTATGGTTGATTCCTTTGATCTATATAAGCGGTACGATATTGATTCTACCGGAAAGAAGGCAAGGTATAAAGTACATAATACCCTAAAAAGCCACTACCGGATTGAGAAGAACAAGTTGGACGCCCTTGTACTGACCATCGAAGACAAGGACCCCGGTATGGCAGCCTCAATGGCCAACGCAGCCCGGTATTTTATCAATGAATTGGTTTCAAACCTCTTAAAAACCAATCTTGTAGAACTCTCTTTAACAATTAAGGACAATATTGCGCAAAAACAAAAAGAAGTAGAAATTCTTTCTGATTCCGTAAGGGCGTTAAGGAATAAATATAAAATCATCGAACCTGATGCTCAGGGTAAGGAATTAATGCAAAAAATGGTCAATGTAGAAACCAAATTCAAACGGGAACAGGAGCGGCTTAAGGTATTGGAGACCCTGCCCGGTATCCGCCGTGACACTATCAACCTGCTCAAAGCTATGGTTGCAGGTCTAAAGGAAGAATACAAATCCATTACTGATTCCAACACTACCAGTGCAATCAACTTCAATAATTTCAACGAAGGGCGTAATATCATCGAGGTGATGAGCACACAATTGAGGTCAGCCAAGGACTATCTGTCTGTATATAATACCAGATATAATCAATTGATCGGCGTTCTGAAGAGTAAGAATAATGCATTGCATATAGTCGAGAAGGCTGATATTCCATTGGTCAAGTCAAGACCGAAAAGATCTATGATTGTTCTGGCATGCTTGATTGCTGCACTGATGGTCAATGTGTTGGGTATCATCATCGTCGATTCCCTGCGTGACCCACAATGGAAAAAACTCTGGAATGACTGATTCCTTAGCCGCCGGCCTTTTCAGGCCATCGCGCCTGTTATTGCTGATCAACCTGTTTTTGGCATGCTGTATCATTCTTGCTATTTACTTTGATCAATATTGGCTCATTGCCCTACCGGCAGTTTTTCTGCTCGGATTCGTTCTGCTAAGAGACCTGAGGTTCCTGTATATCATCATGATGATGAGCGTACCAATATCCATTGAATATTCCATTGGTAGCTTTACACTGGATGCACCGGATGAATTGCTCAATATTTTTTTCCTGGCCTTGATGCCTGGATTCTTGTTGTTCAATTACAAAAATATCAATTTCAGCTTCGTTCGCCATCCGATAGTTCTTTTTCTGGCAGCATCTTTTCTTTTATCCATCATAACGACAATCTTCTCTGTCAATGTTTTTCTTTCAGTGAAGTATCTCCTCGCAAAAGCCTGGTATATTGTAGCCTATTTTGGCATGACCGCACTTTTCATAAAGTCCTGGAAAGATGTCAAAACGCTGGCTATTGCCGTCGGATTTACTGCTGTGCTGACCATGGTTTATGTCATGTCAAGACATGCAGTACGAGGCTTTTCCTTTGATTCCATCAACTCATGTGTCGGACCTTTTTATTCCAATCATGTCAACTATGCAATCCAATTGCTCGTTATTTTCCCGTTGATATGGTTGCTTGGCAGAATACACCAATTGAAATGGAAGCAAAATTATCTATACATCGCCTTGATGTTACTGTTTATTGCGGGGATATACTTTAGTTACACACGGGCCGCCATCGGTGCTTTATTGCTGCTTATTCCCTTTTATTATATTGTCAAGTGGAAGCTGATGAAGCCGGCTATCATCCTTTCCATCATCGGAGTTTTTTCATACTCAATCTATCTGATTAAGGACAATAAATTTTTCGATTATGCGCCCGACTACAACAAAACAATCTCTCATACGGATTTCAACACATTACTTACTGCGACATACAACTTTGAAGATATCTCCACCATGGAGCGGGTGTATCGTTGGGTCGCCGCAAGATATATGATAGCCGACAGACCTATGATAGGAGTTGGTCCCAACAATTTTTATGACACTTATTCTGCTTACACCCTCAAATCCTTCAGGACTTATGTCAGTGACAATCCCGATCACAGCACGGTACACTCTTATTTTATGTTGCTGGCAATAGAACAGGGAATCCTGGCTCCCATCCTATTTGTCTGGATGGTTGCCTGGGCAATGATTGCAGGACAACGTATGTACCATCGAGAGACAGACAAAAGGAACCAATATGTCATCATGGCTGCTATGATGATTCTTTTTGCTATGCTGGTCGTTTTAACGATCAATGATGTCATCGAGTCCGATAAAGAAGGTTCCTTTTTTTATGTTGCACTGGCATTGATTATGAGATTCCATTGGAAAAGCATAAAAGGGACAGACAACCCGACATCCCCTGAAACAGGAAAAGCCCAATAGATTCAAAGCCCTTTAATAGATTGATATAATTTTGATTATTAGCTGTATTTGTATATAATAATTTTATATATAAATTATTATATTGGTTGATTTTCACTAAAATATTTTGGATATTCCTGGATAAACAATAGTATTTGAAACTGGTCAATTGTCACTCGATTGGTTAATCACACACAGGTGATTCCGGCTGATAATCTGCAATGATTAATGCAACCTAATACCGAAGGTACATTCGTTATAGACCAATTTCATTGATTTATACGACTGTAACCTCGGCATCCCCGAATCGCTTAGCTCTCGGGACAAGTATACCAAAAATTTATGGAATATTATATAAATCATCTTGGTATAAGGTATTAAAGCCGATAATATAAAACATAATAATTACTAATAAAATCCCCTCCTGCCTCTTAAGTGAAAAAATGAGAGATAAAGTATTTATGCTTTGTCTGCCTAAAAATTCTGAAGTCTTAACCAAATTGTAATATTATCTCAAATGTATTGAAACATCGGTGCCTCAATTTTGCGCAAATTAAATAAATGAAAAGGATTATCACAATTTTATTGGCCATTTTGGGTGTGACTTTTGCTGCCGATGCTCAGAAAATAAAAGGTTCCGAGACCGTCCTCCCGATTTCTGAAAAAGCAGCTCAGGTTTTCATGAAATCAAATAATTCAGGTAATGTGACTGTTACAGGTGGGGGCAGCGGTGTGGGAATTTCATCCTTGATTGGGAGATCGGCGGATATTGCTCAGACATCCCGAAAAATGAAATTTTCAGAAAAACAAAAATTCCAGAGAAGTGGCAAGGCTGTCAAAGAAGTTATAATCGCCTATGATGGACTTGCTGTAATCATCAATCCGGCCAACAAGATCAAAAAACTGACAAGAGAACAACTGGAAGATATATTTACAGGAAAGATCAAAAACTGGAAGGATGTCGGTGGTGCTGATATGAAGGTCATTCCCTATGCCAGAGAGACTTCGTCCGGCACCTATGAATTTTTCAAGGAAGTTGTGCTCAAAAACAAAAACTACCTGTCCGGAATTATGAGCATGCCGGCCAATGGCTCCCTCATACAATCCGTAAGCCAAACCAAAGGAGCTATAGCCTACGTCGGCCTGGCTTATGTCAGTGCGTCTGTAAAGACAATCTCTGTGTCCTTTGACAAGGGCAAGTCGTATGTCTTTCCCTCCGAAACAAGTGTAAAAAACAAGACCTATCCTGTTGTCAGACCATTGTATTACTATTATCTGACTAAATCGGAATTCCTGGTGAAAAAATTTATCGATTTCATACTTTCCCCGGCTGGTCAGAAGATAGTCAGGGAAGTCGGTTACATCAGTGTAAATTGATAGTTTCGAACTAATGCTAAGTGATGGCTGAAAAGAAATTTTATAAGCGCCTTTTAGAAAAAACAATTGAACAGTTATTAAGGATCAGTGGTACCGTTACAAGTATCACAATCCTGTTTATTACCTTATTTCTTTTTAAAGAGGGAATAAATTTGTTCAACACTCCCGATATAGAAGATGGATACGGGCTTTATGTGCATGTAGCGAACCAGAAGGAACAACTGAGTCCAGAAGAGATAAAGGAAATTTTCGATTCCGAAATCACCAACTGGAACCAATTGGGATGGAAAGATGCAGAGATTAAAATATTCAGGATTGATGATGTATTTGAGATTTATCCTGAAAGTGAAATGGGGGAGAATTACGCTTTATTACCCGGCAAGCTGGCAGAGATCATCAGCAAAGAAGAAAATATCATCGCTTTCCTGCCCAAACAATTTGCACCAAATGCGCCTGAAGTGAAGGAGCTCAAAACTGGTAACATTCGATGGCAGGATTATTTCCTTGGAAAAGAATGGTTGCCAACAGCCTCTCCTTCTCCACTTTTTGGTGCATTGCCACTGATAGCCGGAACATTGTTTGTAAGCATTATAGCATTGCTGATAGCATTGCCGCTGGGTCTGGGAGTCGCCATCTATCTTTCGGAACTCGCCGGTGAAGGACAGCGTCGGATATTGAAGCCTGTAATTGAACTATTATCGGGGATCCCATCGGTGGTGTATGGGTTCTTCGGATTGGTTGTGCTGGCACCCCTCGTGCAGAAGATATTCAATCTTCCAGTAGGAGAAACCGCACTGACAGGAAGCCTTATCCTGGCGATCATGGCGTTGCCAACCATTATTTCAGTTTCTGAAGATGCTTTGCGAAACACGCCCCGGGAAATGCGTGAGGCAAGCCTGGCTCTGGGTGCCAGCCGATGGCAGACCATCTACAAAGTGGTGATACCTTATGCCAAATCAGGTATTTCTGCTGCTGTCGTATTGGGAATCGGAAGGGCTATCGGCGAAACAATGGCAGTATTAATGGTTACAGGAAATGCTGCCATCATCCCTCAATCCCTCTTTGACCCTGTGCGGACAATACCTGCTACCATTGCAGCAGAACTCGGAGAAGCTCCAACAGGAAGCGCACATTATCAGGCATTGTTCCTGCTTGGCTGTATTCTATTTATTCTCACAATGGCAATATCGGTTATAGCTGAATTAATTTCAAAAAAGAAAAGTTATAAAGTACATTAGTTATGAATAAAAAAATAAGTGAATTTGTAGCTTTTTCCATATTCAGACTATTCGGTATCATTGTGGTAGGCATTCTGTGCAGTATTCTGGGATTTATTATCTATAATGGAATTAAGGTAATCAACTGGGAATTTCTCACAACCTTCCCCAAAGAAGGTATGACCTCAGGCGGTATCTTCCCGGCTATTGTAGGTACCTGTTATCTGATCATCGGCAGCATGCTGTTTGCCTTTCCCCTGGGAGTCATGTCTGCCATTTATACCAACGAATATGGCGGGCAAAGCTGGATAGTCAGACTCATCAGGATGATGACCAACAATCTGGCAAGCATACCCTCTATTGTATTCGGGCTATTCGGAATGGCCTTATTTGTGAATAAGCTTAAGTTTGGCGACTCTATATTGGCGGGTTCTTTAACCCTGGGTTTGCTGGCCTTGCCCTTAATCATCCGCACCACGGAAGAGGCATTGAAGGCCGTACCTGATGCGTATCGTAGCGGGAGCCTGGCCCTTGGAGCCACCAAATTACAGACCATCTTTCGGGTAGTATTACCTGCCGCGTTACCCAACATATTTACCGGATTGATTCTTTCGATCGGACGGGTATCGGGTGAGACAGCCCCCATTCTATTTACCGTGGCAGCATACTTTCTGCCAAAACTTCCTTCCGGTATCTTTGATCAAGCCATGACGCTTCCTTACCACCTGTATGTGCTGGCCACAAGCGGTACAGATCTCGAAGCATCCAGGCCAATGGCCTACGGTACGGCTTTTGTCCTTATCGTCATCGTACTGATAATGAACCTGATCGCCTCATTTTTAAGGAGGAGGCTGGAAAGGAAATAAATGTTTTATAAAAATCAAACATGAAAATGATAGAAGCAAAAAATATCAACTTTTACTATGGCAGCTTTCATGCGCTGAAAAATATCAGTATGCAGATTAAGGCCAATACGGTTACTGCATTCATCGGTCCATCAGGATGTGGCAAATCAACCTTCCTTCGCCTGTTTAACCGGATGAACGACCTGATCGAGCACACCAGACTGGAAGGTATATGTAGTGTCAACGGTCGTAATATCTACGATAAGAGTGTCAATGTCGATGAGCTGAGAAAAAAAGTTGGTATGGTATTTCAAAAACCCAATCCCTTCCCGAAGTCCATATTCGAAAATGTAGCTTACGGGCTTCGTGTCAATCATATCGGTGATAAAAAATATATTGCTCAAAGAGTCGAGGAATCCTTAAAATCAGCCGCCCTCTGGGATGAAGTCAAGGATAAATTACACCAGTCGGCATTTCAACTCTCAGGGGGCCAGCAACAACGGCTCTGCATTGCCAGGACACTGGCCATTGAGCCGTCAGTCATCCTGATGGACGAACCGGCATCAGCACTAGACCCCATTTCCACCTCCAAGATCGAAGAACTAATCCATGAATTGAAGTCAAAGTACACCATCGTCATCGTAACCCACAACATGCAGCAGGCAGCAAGAGTGAGCGATACAACGGGATTCTTCATGCTGGGTGAATTGATTGAATACAGTGATACTAAGAAAATGTTTCTCAATCCGGAGAAGGAACAAACACAGAATTACATTACGGGGAAGTTTGGTTAAAAGATTTTTTGCCAACAGAGAATGCTGAATGATGCAGAAATCCATCACAGATTTAGTAGTAAAAGGATTAATAGGCATCAAAAAGGATAGCAAAAAGTTTAATGAAAGAAAATTGATAATAATCATAAATAATCTCATTGCCAGATAAAACATTTACCTCGGAAGATGGCGTCACGAAGAATGATAAAAAACCGAAGGTTGTAACAATAATCAAAGTAAAATGAAACACAACGAAAAGGAAATTCAACTATTAAAGGATGAAATCAACCAAATGTGGCGATTGGTCATATCTCAAATGGAAAAAGCGAAACAGGCTTTTTTGAATAATGATGCAGAACTCGCCCTGGAAATTATAAGTCTGGAAAAGAGGGTGAATGCTTTCGAGTTGAAAATAGAAAGTAATTGCGAAAACTATATCGCTCTGTACAGTCCTGTAGCAATCGATCTGAGACTTGTATTGTCCATCATGAAAATCAGCATTGCCCTAGAAAGGATTGCCGACTATGCAGACGGAATTGCCCACCATGTAATTGACCGGGATTGTGACTCACTGGATCATAAAGTAATCGAGGAGCTGGAACTGGAAAGAATGTTTGATATCCTGCTCAATATGATGACTGATAGCTATGCGGCCATCAATGCTGAAAATACAGCATCTTCCGGCAAGATATTGGCACGTGATGCTGAAGTGGACGACATCTACGAACTGGCTTTCAGCCGGCTTGGTGAAATACTGAAGAATCACCCAGACCAGATTCCGTGTGGATTGAAACTGATCCTGTTGATTCGCAAAATGGAAAGAATAGGTGATCATTGCAGCAACATTGTTGAGGACATAGTTTTCTATATCGAGGCAAGGGTGTTGAAACACAGTGGAGACAGAGCGGAATAATTTGCTAATTTTGCTGCAAATAGCTTGAATACAATGCCTCAGAGGATATTGCTGGTGGATGATGACCGGAATATTTCAGAAATCCTGGAATTCAACCTTCGAAATGAAGGATTCGAGGTAAATGCTGTATATTCTGCGGAAGAAGCCCTGAAGCTTCAGATTACTGAATATCACATTATTCTGCTTGATGTAATGATGGGCGGAATGTCCGGCTACAAGCTGGCGGAGAAATTGCGAAACGATAACTATTCGGTCCCAATCATATTCCTTACGGCCAGGGACACCGAAAATGATATGCTGACGGGTTTTTCAGTCGGCGGGGACGATTATATCCCTAAGCCATTCTCGATCAAGGAAGTCATTGCAAGGGTAAAAGCAGTATTGAGGCGTAGCCGGGTAGAATCCGGGACGGACCCGAAGTCCGACAAACTCAAAATAGGGCCAATAACCATCGACCTTGAAGTCAAGGAAGTGATGATCGACCATGAAAGAATCTCCCTTACAAAAACCGAATTTGAGTTGCTCGTTTTGCTCGCATCCAAGCCTGACAGCGTTTTTTCAAGAGAGCGCATCCTCCGCAATATATGGAACGAGACACCGTATATCTCCGAACGTACTGTGGATGTACACCTGGCACGGTTGAGAAAAAAACTGGGGATCTATGGAGCAGCAATAAGCAATCGACCGGGCTATGGGTACAGATTTAACACGGAAGCTTTATGAAACTCACTTTTCGCCATCGGCTATTCCTGTATTTTGCCATTATATTCACTTTATTTTCCATTGGCATAGCCATATTTGAACATTCCAGGGAGACAGCATTCAAAACAGAAGTGCTGCAGGAGAGATTGATGATATATGCCGATGTCATCCATTACTCTCTTTCAGCCCAGCCAGAGCAGTTTTCAAATGAGGTGACCCAATTAATTTCCTTATGGCCGGCTGACCTAAGGATAACCATCATTGACCTGGATGGCAGGGTGCTTTACGACAATGCATTTACTAATGTTACCTTAATGAGTAATCACCTGGATCGAAAAGAAATTCACCAGGCCGCTAACAATCAATTTGGTACAGACATCCGGAAATCGGCATCCAATAAGCACCCTTATCTTTATTTTGCCAAAAAATATGAAAATCGCTTTGTGAGGGTCGCCCTGCCTTATGACATTCAATTGAAGCATCTTTTGAAGGCGGATAATTTATTCCTTTATTTCCTGCTTGGCTTATTTCTTGTTTCTTTATTGTTTATCCACCACATCACCACCCGAATTAGTAATTCAATCAAAAAATTGCATGACCTGGCCTTACACCCTACAACAAGCGAAATTCACTTCAATGAAGACGAATTAGGAGCAATTGGTAATAAGCTGCTGGATAATTTCAATCTTCTGGAGACCCATAAAAAAAACCTACAACTTGAAAAACAGAAATTGCTCCAACACATACAGATTTCGGAAGAAGGCATTTGCTTCATGTCTTCCGATCACGAAGTCGAATTCTACAACGGCCTCTTCCTTCAGTATCTCAATCAGCTTGCCGAAGAGCCACATAGTGACATCCAGGCATTTTTTCAGGAGCCAGTCTTTGCCCCACTGCTTGATTTCCTGAATAGCGGACAATCAAATTATTTTGAAACCCAAATAAAAAGACAGGGAAAAATATTCTCACTACGGGCGAACATATTTGTGGACAAGAGTTTTGAAATAATATTGACCAATGTAACCCGTCAGGAAAAAACAAAGAAGTTTAAGCAGGAAATGACCGGCAATATCGCTCATGAGCTCCGTACACCGGTCACCAGCATCCGGGCATATCTGGAAACGGTCATAGAACAACAGTTACCTGAAGATAAAAAACAATATTTTATTTTACAGGCTTATCGCCAAACCATCACCTTGTCAGAAATTATAAAAGATATGGGCATCATCGCCAAACTGGAAGAAGCACCCGGGGCCTTTGAGTTTGAACCGGTGAACATCACCCGACTATTAGAAACAGTCAAAGCCGAGGAGTCAGAATCGTTGAAGGAAAAAAATATCCGGATGGGCTGGAATATTCCCGACAAGCTCGAGATCAAGGGCAACAATAGCCTGCTAAAGGCTATATTTAGAAACCTTGTCGAAAACACTATTCGCTATGCCGGAGAAAATATTGACATCCACGTCAATCTGCTTAGTGAAGACGAAGAAAATTACTACTTCACTTATTATGATACAGGAGTCGGAGTCGCTAATGAAGATCATCTCAACCGAATCTTCGAGCGTTTTTACAGGATTCAGGAGGGCAGAACAAGAGACACCGGCGGAAGCGGCCTGGGGCTTGCCATAGTGAAGAATGCCGTACTATTTCACAAGGGAACTATTGCCGCCAAAAACAGGAAGACAGGCGGTCTTGAATTTCTCTTTCATTTCCATAAATAAATTAAATCTATTGACTGCAAGATAACATGACTGTGCCCATAGTCTTCTTCAAAAAAGATGAAACCGGACACCTGTCATTCGCTGATTTGTACAGGCAATGACAAAGACTGAAGGGGAAAGGATGCTATGTCCACACGTTTTGCTGAATTGACATACAATTATCCCTTTTCGTATTACAATTTGCACAAATAATAAATACAAGTATAGCCAAAGAATAATACCTCTGTCAAATATACCTTGTACCATGCTGACAAAATAATAGGATAATGGGTCAAAAGTATATAAGACAAATATCATCAATTATTTATACACGCCCCACATATCTTCCGGGCCAGGGAAAAGTACAATTTGTAACAAACAATTTTTACCGGGATTTTTGGCAATATTTGTGGGTTTGGATTATCTTTGTTATTAAATCCAAACTCCTATTACCCGATGAATTTCTTTAGATACCTTGCCGAAGTTTTTTACCCTTCAACATGTATTCACTGTAGTCGTGCCACATCCGGTCAAGATGATTTGTTTTGTACAGAATGTCTTACAAAAACTGTATTCTCCGGCTTTGTTAGCGCCGTAAAGAATGAAATGACGGACAGATTGGTCAGTATCAGTGGTTTGATTAATGGATATGCTCCCTTGATTTTCACAAAAGAATCGCCTATTTCCGGTCTGTTTTACCGGATTAAATACGGTAACAGACCGGACCTCGCAGAAAAATCCGGCACTTTTCTAGGTCATTCCTACAAGACTATCTCCGACAGGGCAACAGATATAGATGTCATCACTTTTGTACCCATTCACCCAAAAAAAGAGGCAAAGCGCGGCTATAACCAAAGCCGACTCATCGCTCAAAGTGTGGGCAAAGAATTGGATATTCCTGTCAAGCCCTTTCTAAGCCGCATCAGCAATATCGATACCCAGACCCATTATGGCCGACAGGATAGATTGAATAATCAGGAAAACACGATAAAGTGTGATCCTGCCATACGATCATTTCACCATGTGATGATCATCGACGATATCCTTACTACCGGAGCCACTTTGGAAACCTGCACTGATGCCATCCGCGAAACCGCCCCGGGAATCAGGGTTTCTGTGGCAACACTGGCAATCACTGATAACTGGTAAACAGGAAGACTCCTGAAAAAAAATTTGCCGGCGTAAAAAGATGAACATTTGTTCGTTATCTTGTGTTATTCACAGTCAACAACAAGACATTATTGGATTGGATTTTCCAATTTATAGGGTCTGAATCGACATGAACAATCAAACAATACTATGGATATTAAGAAATTTTGGGACGAAGGCTTGACCTATGATGAATATATTGCGCTGTCGCAAAAAAGGCTGGATCATCCTGCAAATGAGGAGGAAGCCGAAAAGCGTGAATATTATGAGTTGGCACTGCAACGCATGAGCCGAATGACAAAGCGCTATGTTCCGGATGCCGGACAGGTAGAGGCTTTCGCCGGAAAAAACTTTGACGGTAAGGTATTGATTATTACCGAGCCCTGGTGTGGCGATGCCAGTCAGGCAGTGCCCGTCGCTAACAAATTCTTTGAGAAAAACGGAGTCCGGATTACTTTGCGTGATCAGGAACCTTCCCTCATCGACGACTTTCTGACGGACGGAGCAAAATCAATTCCCATCATCCTGTTTATAGATGACAATTGGAAAGTTGTAGCTCAATGGGGGCCCCGTCCAGCCTTTGGATATGAACTTTTCTTGAAATACAAGGCCAATCCGGAAGAATACACCAAGGAGCAATTCCACAATGACCTTCAGGTATATTATGCCAAAAACAAAGGCTACGATTCAATTGAAGAGATCCTTGACAAACTCTGACAATACGTGGCCTGAAGTTTCAATTCTGATGTTTGACAGCGAGTCAGAATCAACTATATTTGCTCTTTATTCAATCCGATGAATCTGTTGTTGCGTTTATGCTTTCTATTTGGCCTGGTAGCTTTGGTGGCCTGTGCAAGACCTGTGCTTCCCGATGGAGGACCAAAAGACACAACCCCGCCTCAATTAATTGTAGAAAAAAGCACACCCAATGAACAGGTTCACTTCGAAAAAAAGGATCTTGCTTTTACTTTCAATGAATTTATAACATTGGACAAAGCTGACCAGCAGGTACTGATCAGCCCTCCGTTGACGATGAGACCAAAAATCTCTGTCAAGGACAAATCCGTATTGTTTCGATTTGATGAAAAGGAAGAGTTGCGTCCCAACACCACGTATATCATCAACTTTGGCAGTTCCATTAAGGATTATACCGAGGGAAATATTGTTCATGATTTCCAATATGTGTTCAGCACCGGTGACAACATTGACTCCTTACAGCTTTCGGCGAATATCAAGGATGCAGAAACAGGCAAGCCTGCCGACAATACAGTGCTGATGCTGTATAGAGACCTGTCGGACAGTGTGGTGTATAAGATATTACCGGATTATGCCGGGCGCACAGATAAAGATGGAAGTGTGACCCTGCGATATATGCAGCCGGGCCTATACCAGGCGGTAGCCCTCAATGATGAAAATTTTAATTACAAATACGATCTGACCAAGGAAAAAGCCGGATTTTTACGAGATACTATCCTGTTGCCCCATCATGGCAAACCCTTGGACATGCAAATATTCGGGAGAGATCAACCTGTCCGGGTTACTGCTGTAGATAGTGCATCCAACCAGCGTATCCGATTTATCTTCGAGCCATCAACAGCCGGCATCAAGCTGTATTCACTCATGGAAGAGCCAAACAATAAGATCATAACCGGCCTCAAGTATATCGATGTATATTATGGAGATACCACCCGCTCAATCAATGCTATATTAATGCGCCCCGGATTTGAAGCGGACACCATCAGGCATAAGCTTTCAGGTAAGGTGGCTGCACGAAAACCTAAAGTCTCTCAGGAATCCGCCGATATAAAAGCACCACCGCATGTGCCCGGAGAACCTGTCAGAATTCGTTTTAATGTCTTGTTGGCTGCTGTCGATACATCCACAATGACTTTGATGACTTTAAAAAGTAAGCAAGCAGTGCCTTACCTTGCAACCATCGATCCGTCTGACAACAATTACATGTTGCTCCTTTGCAATTGGATGACCGACTCCACTTATCTTTTGAACCTTCAGCAAGGCGCTATCCGGGATGTCCTGGGCAATGTCAATGACTCCTTGGAGATTCAATTCAAAATAACCGATCCATCTACCCTTAGCGCCCTTAATATCAGAATAGACAGCCTGCAACAGGACTTTGATTATATCATCCGGCTGGCCAAAGGAAATGACATCATCAGACAATGGACAATTTCGGGCAAAGATTCCTTTAAGGCAGAAGTATTAAATCTCCCGGCAGAAGCCTATGATATCCACATCATGGAGGACATCAATAAAAACGGAAGAATCGACAAGGGTAATTTTGACAAAAAGGAAGATCCGGAGAAAATTTATACCAGAAAGCTGGAGCAACTACGTCAAAACTGGACCGTTGATATCGAAGTCAACATGAATGATTTCAAAAACATTCGATAGGAAGCAAGCGATATTGTTGAAAGTCAGTCGATCAGGACAACAAAATAGCCGCCAGATTGGCTGAAAGAGATTGGTTATGTAAGGGTAAATCGAAGTAGGTAGGAAAATAATAGTGTCCGAGTGAGAGGGCACAAGGAATTTAAAAGATGATAATCTAAATTGCTGCTTAAATCCAAGTCAATTTTTTAATAGCCTCCCTTCTCAAGCTTGCCAGATCAAATAAGTCGGTTATTATTTATCTACCTAATTCCATTTTTTTCGGGCCCAACTTCACACCCGAAATGAAAAACAACAGAAGCTAATGCTATAATGGGAAAAGTCAGAGCATAATATGTATCCTCTGATGACCAAAATTTACAGAACTTTATTCGATGATCCCACTTATTTTTGTGCCATGTCTTCATATTTTGAAAACGTGTATGCTTTGGTAAGGCTAATACCACGAGGCAGAGTGACTACATTCGGTGCCATTGCCAATGCGTTAGGACTCGGTTCTGCCAGGATGGTGGGCTGGGCGCTCAATCAATTATCCGGAAGCGACTCATCGGTTCCGGCACATCGTGTAGTCAACCGCAAAGGCATGTTAAGCGGTCAGCTGCACTTCGACCCCGGGTATTCTATGGCTCAAAGGCTCATCGATGAAGGGGTGCAGGTAGAAAATGACATCGTGCAGGATTTTAAGGAATTGTTCTGGGATCCCGCCCTATTGGCGGAATAAATGAATGCATGGTTTTACCATCACTCTTGCATTGCTTCGAAAGGCGATAAGTGCTATCCTTCAAACCATGAATTTCCAATTGGTTTTTCCAGGGACCAATAAGTCATCAACTAAATTACCAAAGGAAAATTAATTGGCTAATCGCACTTAATCTTCAGACTTCCCGGGGCAAAGGGCAGTTGAGATATCATCGATGCTGCCGGATAGGAAATGGAGTCTCCCCTTAGGTCGGGCTCCTTCCAGAATACAACTACTGCCTTTCCGGTTGCCTCAAAGGATTGGGCTACCTTTTCCCAGTTTTTTGAGCTTCCGGGAATAGCCTTCAGGTCCAGGTAATTTGCCGGACCCTGAAGAATGATGGCATTGCCCTTAAATCTATCTTTCTCATACAATGTGATCAGGCAACCTGATGGCGGATTGCCATCCCCTATATCGTTGGACTTATTACAGGCAGGAAGCAGGAAGGACAGGCACAACAGGGCAAAAATGGCTTTTTGAATTCCTAAGGTGGCAGGCATCATCATAAATCACTCATTTAAATTGTGTTGCAAACATAGTCAAAAAGTGAAAAATGAACATTAGTTTGAGAAAAACTCTCCTTTAACAATTAGCATTACAATTGCTGCTCGGGCAGATTATGGTATATGGAATTCATGTTATACCAAGATGATTTATATATTAGTCCATAAGTTTTTGGTATAATGCAGAAGGTACATTCAGTATTTTAGTCGGCCGATTTTCGTACAATCATGCAGAAAGCGCATCAAAGCCAACAATCCCTATAATCCGTAATATACAAAGAACAAGGCTCACTGTAAGTTTAATATAAAAGTTGGCCGATTTTTTGTAATTTTGCAGTCTTAATCATTATGCTGTGAAGTGGTTTGTCTTGATTGCCGTTATCTACATTGTTTTCCGCGTTTATCGCATTGGTTTGATCAATGGTTCCTCAAGTGAAAAGGAGAAAATCAACCGACCCGGCAAATCAGAAGCTAAGGACAGTAATATTGAATATTCGGACTACGAAGAAATAAAATAATGCAATTCAGCGAACAGGTACTGGCCAAAAATCACCAGTACTGCATCATTAATAAGCCTGCAGGACAACCAGTACAGCCTGACAAAACTGGTGACATCAGTACGATGGACATGTGCAAAAAATACTTTCACCACGACGTATATCTTGTCCACCGTATCGATCGACCTGTTTCAGGATTGGTTTTATTTGCCAAAAATACCAGGTCGGCAGCGTGGCTAAGCGAGCTCTTCCGTTCCAAAGAGTTGGACAAGACCTATCTTGCCATCGTGGAGAATGAACCGCCTCATACATCAGGAAGTCTTGTAAGCCGTATCATTGAAAAAAAAACCGGGGGTAATAAATCAAGAATCGGCGAAGATAATTCAGCCAATAAGGGGCGTGAGGCAATTACAAAATATGAAGTAATAGGACGAACGGACAAATACACCCTCTTGGCCATAAAGCCTGTGACAGGACGAAAACACCAGATACGGGCACAACTCGCTGAGGCCGGTTGCCCAATCCAGGGAGATGTCAAGTATGGAGCACGACGAGGCAATAAGGATCGGAGTATTGGGCTCCATGCATGGAGGCTTTCCTTCACCCATCCGATCACAGGAGAAATTGCTAATTTTGAGGCACCGCTGCCCAACACCAATTTATGGCAAGCGTGTGCTGAAATATTAAAGGGAGAATCATGGCAGACACCAACAGAACAGAAATAAATACCCTTGGTGAATTTGAGCTAATCAATCGTCTGGTCTCAAAGTTTGAGACCGTCAATCAATCAACTATCCGTTCTGTAGGCGATGATGGTGCAGTCATGGATTATGGACCTGACAAACAGGTAGTCGTCAGTACAGATCTATTGATTGAAAACATACATTTCGACTTGATGTATTCACCGTTGAAACATTTGGGGTACAAGTCCGTCGTTGTCAATCTCTCAGACATCTATGCCATGAACGCCACACCCGAACAAATTACGGTGTCGATTGCAGTAAGTAACCGATTCAGTCTGGAAAGTCTTGAGGAGTTATATGAAGGGATTCATGCGGCGTGTCGACATTACAATGTGGATTTGGTCGGAGGAGATACTTCCTCATCCAATAAAGGACTTATCATCAGCGTAACTGCCATCGGTCAGGGGGCAAAGGAAGATATTGTATACAGAAACACGGCTCAGCCCGGTGACCTGATCTGTGTAAGCGGTGATTTGGGAGGAGCGTTTATCGGCATGCAGATTCTGGAGCGTGAAAAGGCTTTATACCTAGACAATCCGGGTATCAAGCCCGAACTAGCAGATTATGCATATGTCGTGGGCCGTCAATTAAAACCGGAAGCAAGGGGCGATGTCATTAAAACCTTGAAAGCGGCAGGTATCAAGCCTACGGCTATGATCGACGTATCCGACGGCCTTGCTTCAGAGATTATCCATATCTGTAGCCAGTCTAATGTCGGTGCTGTGATTCAGGAGGCAAAAGTGCCGATACACTCTATGACGGAAGAGCTCGCTGTCAAATTTCGGATGGACCCCATTACCTGTGCGTTAAATGGCGGTGAAGACTATGAATTACTTTTTACGATAGATCCGGAGGATATGGATAAGATACAATTCCTCGATGACGTATATATCATTGGGAATATTCTGACCGAAAAGGATGGAATCATACTGGAAACTTCTGGCGGCAATTTCCATCGACTAAAAGCCCAGGGGTGGCAGCATTTCAATCAGTGATTCTGACTGAAACCTTGAAAAGACCCATTCGAGGCAGCTTGGTAAGCCAATCAGTCACTAATAGGATGTTTTTTAGTTGTCTTCAAACTATATTAAAATATCTTCGACCGTTAGTATGCATTCGCAAAATAATTACCCAATCTGTACAAAACTGTTTGTCTATTTGTTACAAACCCGGAAGCTTTAGTTAAGATATAAAAACTGCTTTTGTACATCCCGGCTATCGCAAACGGACCTTCATCATGTAACCCAAAACGGGAATCTCCATTAATCAACCGACTCAAGGACAATCGATCCTGGAATATACCAACCCTTCATAACGTACTGATGCAGGATCTCTGAAAAAAGTCGAATCGCCTTCGGTCAATTCTTCCCCTTCAGCGCTGATAAGAAGGTTACCACGGATCCTAAAGGACAGCTCCCTGACTTTAGGTGTCCCGTCAATCCTATGTCGGTATTTAAGGTTCATGACATCTTCCTTGATATAACCTTCAATGCTCCCACTTGTATTTTGGTCTTCCTGTTTATCGAAATTCATCTCCCCCCTTACTTGACCCTGTGACAAGGTAAGATGAATGTCGTACGTGTCTCGGTGTATCATATAACGATAGCAGTAATTGCCATCCAGAATTACCTGTACACTGTCCACTTCCGTTTCCGGAAGACTGATGGCAACAGGCCCTCCATCTGAAGACGAAGAAGGACTATTCCGGCATCCCAATACCAAAAAACCAAGTATCACCATAGACAAAAGTAGATTCTTCATAAAAATATTACTTTTTGAAAATAAAAAATAGGTATTGCTATCTGCGAATATAACGCTAAATCTCACTTTAATACTTCAATAAATATTCAGAAAAAATAGCCTCCTACCATCCTGATTTACAGCACATTGTAAAGAAAAGACGGTTGGGGCGTGGTTTTTCCTGAAGTAGGTAGATGATTAATAGTCACCCTGCCAATAGATATGCTCCTCTTCGGGTGCCATTACGTAAATTCTATTCAGGATTGACCATATTTTTTATTCGTCCGGGGCAAATGGTTCACTTTACCTTGGTCAGCGGTTATTAAACATGTACATACTTCTTTTTTTCCAAAAAAATTAACCGAACACCCACTACTGTAACGCACTCCTGTAGTAGGTAGATGATTAATAGTCACCTTGCCAATAGAATTGCTCCTCTTCGGGTGCCATCAGGTAAATTCTATTCAGGAGTGAGCATATTTTTTATTCGTCCGGGGCAAATGGCTCACTTTACCTTGGTCACCGGTTATTAAACATGTACATACTTCTTTTTTTTCAAAAAATTAACCGAACACCCACTGCTGCAACATTCTCCTGAAGTAGGTAGATGATTAATAGTCACCTTGCCAATAGATATGCTCCTCTTCGAGCGCCATTAGGTAAATTCTATTCAGCATTGAGCATATTTTTTATTCGTCCGCGGCAAATGGTACACTATACTTTGGTCAGCGGTTATTAAACATGTACATACTTCTTTTTTTTCAAAAAAATTAACCGAACACCAACTACTGCAACACTCTCCTGAAGTAGGTAGATGATTAATAGTCACCTTGCCAATAGAATTGCTCCTCTTCAGGTGCCATTACGTAAATTCTATTCAGGATTGACCATATTTTTTATTCGTCCGGGGCAAATGGTACACTTTACCTCAGTCGGCGGTTATTAAACATGTACATACTTCTTTTTTCCAAAAAAATTAACCGAACACCCACTACTGTAACGCTCTCCTGAAGTAGGTAGATGATTAATAGACAGAAAGAAAGCGAGGCCGTACTTTTAATATTCCAAACAGAAAAATTATCTTCATATAGATGATTGTAGTTTTCCGACTTCCTCCAAATCCTTTGCTATACGATCCTTTTCAGCTATTACTTTCGTACACACTTCGATTTTTCCCCACAAAACAACCTCTCTCAAATTTTTATTTATTGAACCACTATCTATGTTTTTTCATCCTTTCACCTTATTTTCGGCGTATGTCCAGATTTCAAACATTTTCAGCTTCTCTGTTCCCGGGTGAGGTCATGATTCTCAGCAGACATTCAGGTATGTCAGATCCGGAAAAATTAGACATCCTGAAAAGATTACTCCATAGTGCCGGCAATCCGGAAGAAACCTTCGAAGTAAAGCCGGGTACAGACAAACGGAAGCTAAGCTATGTTAAAACCTGGTGCATCGACAAACTGAAAGCCGTCGACGTGGATGTACGCCTAAGTCGCCTGCTCCAATGGGAACAACAAATCCTGCTGGACAATATTGCAAGTGATGAGGAAAAAACCTTTCTACAAACCATTAGAAAAACCAATGCTTCGGATTTCAATTTTATTAAATGTTATGAGATTGCGCACCGTTATAGACATTACCTTCAGGTGCGGTTCAGGAAAAAGGAGGTCGCTACTGTGGTTGATTTTCTGGACACATTTCACAGAGATTACGAAAAAAGCAAGCAACTGAGTGATGAAATTCATGTTGCTACACGGGATATCCTGATTCTATATGAGAAAAAACAGGAACTTAACACCCGGTGGATTGGCATTCTAAGCGATATTTTCTTCGATGAGGGCAATGATGGCTATACGAGGATTCTGGCATGGATCAGACTGGTGCTGATCGCCAACAGCAGCAATGACTATTCTTTCCTGGAAGAGCATTTCAAGCTGTTTGAAGCAAAATTGTTGGATGGCACTTTCTACTCAAAGCGTATCATGGCCAATTTCTACAGCCAGTACCTGCTTTTCTATGCCAATAGGCAGGATTTTAAAAAGGCAGCCTATTATGGTCGTTTGTCGATTAAACTCAAGAACAACGACTATCTTTATTATGCCAATAACCTGGTTGCTGTATTACTGCGCGATAAAAATACCGCTGAAGCTCTTGACATTCTCAAATCCACCGCAACGATTGCCTCCGAATCGACCAATTTTCACAATCGGCTTACCCACATCTCTTATTTCATTCGCGCCCTTACCGACTCCGGAAAGGCTGTACATGCAGAGAGCCGTGGCTTCGTCTTCTATAATCTTTTCAAAAAGGAAATTTTCAATTACCGATGGTACCTGTTCTTCAGTGTTTGGTTAAGGGCAATGGCGTATTGCGGCAAATTTGCAGGCCTGTTGAAGATGTACAAACTTTATCCGGGCATAGGTGCGGAAGAAATGCGACAGAACAAACGACAAGGAGGATTCCCTTTTATTACGTTCATGAGCCACGTTGCGCGCTACCGGCTCAATGAAATCAGCCTCTCCGAACTGAAACACACGGCAAAAAACCTGGGGTTACAAGGTGGAATGAACGTCCCGGATGATGTAGCTGATTTTATTCGTGTCGTGTTGAAAAAGGAATGGAGCGAAGGTATATAATAATTTCCTTACCTCTAACCCCGGTAAAAAACCTTCGTGGCAATTCCTTGCCTACCCGCCTTTTCTACCCTCAACTCAATCCACTTTCCACTTAAGCCGCAGGCTGTTGCTGACTACACTGACACTGCTCATGGCCATGGCAGCTCCCGCTATCATCGGGTTGAGCAAGAAACCGTTGATGGGGTATAGAACACCTGCCGCAATCGGAATACCTATGATGTTGTAGATGAAGGCCCAGAAAAGATTCTGCTTGATCGTTGCAACAGTCTGCTTGGACAAATGAATAGCCAATGGAATTTTCTTCAGATCGGATGATATAATTGTCATCTTGGCGACATCCATAGCAATGTCGCTGCCTTGACCCATGGCGATGCTGACATCGGCTGTTGCCATCGCCGTACTATCATTGATGCCATCGCCTACCATTGCTACGACCTTGCCCTTGCTTTGCAGATCCTTGACATAATCAGCCTTATGCCGGGGCAGCATTTCTGCCCGGTATTCGTGAATACCGACTTGAGCGGCGATTGCCTTGGCTGTCGATTGGTTATCCCCGGTCAACATATGCACCTCAATACCCATTTGTTGCAACTTTTGGATGGCTTCAGGCGAACTGTCCTTTATCCTGTCAGTAATAGCAAGCACTGCAAGAGCCCTGACATCATCGGCAAACCAAATGACCGTTTTGGATTGGCTGCCCCATTGCTCTGCAGCATTGGCCAAGTCGTCAGGAATTGCAATGGCATGATCAAGGAGAAGGCCTCTGTTACCTGCCAACCAGCTTTTTCCGTTATATACACCACGCACACCCTTGCCGGTGATACTTTCAAACTCACTCAAGTCCACAGCGGTAGTGCCTGCAAGGAATTTGGCAACTGCATCTGCCAAAGGATGTTCGGACTTGCGTTCCAGGCTGTAGAGTACCTGCCTTGCTTCTTCATTTTCATTTGACCAGGCTATATCGGTCACCTCCGGTCGTCCTTCAGTGATGGTACCTGTCTTATCCAGGATAATGGCATCCACTTTTTTCGCCAATTCGAGACTTTCGGCATCCTTGATAAGGATACCTTTTTCAGCACCCTTTCCGACACCCACCATAATGGCTGTAGGTGTGGCAAGGCCCAATGCACACGGGCAGGCAATTACAAGCACGGACACTGCAGCCAGCAAACCGTGTACAAGGGCGTTTTCACTGCCCAATATCAACCAGATAATAAAGGTAAGTAGTGCAATGCCGATCACCACAGGTACAAAGACCGCCGCAATCCTGTCAACCAGTTTCTGAACCGGCGCCTTACTACCTTGCGCATCCTGAACCATCTTGATGATCTGAGCCAGCATCGTATCCTTGCCTACTTTTTCTGCTTTGAATCGGAAGCTGCCTTTCTGATTGATGGTCCCGGCAAAGACCTTTTCTCCCGGATTCTTCAATATCGGTATTGGCTCACCACTGAGCATACTCTCATCCACGTAGGATTCACCGAAAGCCACAACACCATCAACAGCAATTTTTTCACCGGGTTTTACCAATAAAATATCGCCTTCCAGGACTTCATCAATGGCAATATGACGCTCATTGCCATTCTCATCAACCAGAATTACCGTCTTTGGCTGAAGACCGATCAATTTCTTGATTGCTGCGGAAGTATTGCCCTTGGCTTTTTCTTCTAACATCTTTCCCAGAAGGATAAATGCAATGATAACCCCGGCAGCCTCGAAATATACATGTACATGCATGCCACGACTAAGCCAGAATTGTGGAAAAAGCATATTGAATACGCTGAACAGATAGGCGATTCCCGTACTCAAGGCTACCAGAGTATCCATGTTGGCCGAACGATGACGCGCCTGTTTCCAGGCATTGATGTAAAAGTCTTTGCCGGGCCACACAACGATCGGAGTCGCCAATAGCCACATTATCTCATTGGCATAGGGCATATGCATGAAAAACATACCAATAATAACCAGAGGAATGGCTAGCGCTATCGCCCAGATAGTTTTTGTCCTAAGCCTTCTGAATTTCTTATTGTGCAGCTCCTCCAGTGTATCTTGTTGAGAAGATTCCTCACTGAGCAACAGGTCGTAGCCGACAGACTGCTGGATCTTTTGCAAAGCCTCAGGATTGGTCATGTTAGGCAGATATTCGACCGTGAGCAACCCATTGGCGAAGTTGACCGAGGCATCTACCACACCTTCAGTGGACTTCATGATGGATTCAGCACTAACGGCACATGAGGCACAAGACATATTGAGCACCGGAAAAGAACGTCGGACTGTAGTGACTCCATATCCGAGGCCTTTGATAGCCCTCACCGCCTCGGCTACCACTTCAGGATTGTCGGCTGTTATGACCGCCCTTTTATTGTTCAGCTCCACCCTGTGACTTGCAACACCTTGTACTCCTTCGAGACCCTTGTCTACAATCATGGCACAGTGCTCACTGTCCACATCCTCCAAAGGCAGATATATCGTATGCTTGTTATTATCGTTAGCCATATAATGATTTCAGAATAAAGAAATGTGTAATCGTCCTTTCAGGCAGCCTTTATCAGGCATGTATGAGGGAATTTGGCAATGATTAAACCATTGGCAGCATCAAATGGTTCAGCGGATAAGGCAAACCCATAAACCTCAGTCATCTCTAGCGTTCCATAATTTAACCATTTCTTATCATCTTATCGCTCTTACATCTTCGCAAGGATTATTATCTTTGCACCCGAACTACTAGCAAGTTGCTTCGACCGGTCCGGTCATGCTACTATATTTTTTCATTCTTTTTTAAATTATTATTCTATGATTAGAAATTTACTCTTAATTTCATTTACTTACTTCTTTTTTTTAGCCGGAGTCTCATCACAGACAACCCTGATAGATTTTGAAGATGCGACAAAAACCGTTTATGCTTCAGGTACTGTCACGTTATCGGGACATTCCTTTGATATGACTGATGCTTTGATAGGAACTTCAGCTAGTGACAGAAAAAACGGAAATCAATCTGCCCGTATCAGGGCTCAAGGATCTATAACCCAGTTAGATAATTTTACGACCGGCATTGGCGATGTGGATGTTTATCATGCAAAATATGGAACGGATGGTAATTCTACCTGGAAGTTGAGCTATTCCACTGACAATGGAAGCACCTGGACGCAAGCGGGAAGTGATGTCACCACGAGCGGTACAACATTAGTCAAGCAGACATTTACCATTAATCAATCCGGGAATGTCAGAATCAAGATTGAAAAGCTAACTACAAATGCAAGTAACAACAGAACCAATATCGATGATATAACGGTTTATTCATATTCTTCACCCTGTACTCCACCATCTACCTATCCCACAGGCATGGCCGTAGGTAATGAGACAACTACTACGCTCTATGTTTCATGGACCAATACAAATAATGATAACATCATCGTTTTGGCACATAAAACCTCCGCTGTAGATGCAGATCCTGCCAATGGCACCGGTTATACTTCAAATGCTGCCTTCGGGAGTGGAGATCAGGTGGGTACCGGTAACTACGTCGTATATATAGGCACCAGCACCAATGTGACTGTGACAGGTTTGGAAGAAGGTACCACTTATCACTTCAAGGCTTATTCATATGACAATGTTTCAAACTGCTACAATACGACCAATACTACTTCAGGGAGTGGTACCACCAATGTAACTCCGCCCTGCACGCCACCGGCCACCTATCCCACCGGATTGACCACATCCAACCTGGCACCAACCTCTATGGATGTTACGTGGACCAACACTGCCGGAGATGACATCATTGTCCTGGCTCATGCAGGTGCAGCGGTCGATGCTGATCCTGTCAATGGACAGACATATTTTGGAAATGCAGCCTTCGGTATCGGTAGCCAGATAGGTACCGGCAATTATGTGGTCTATATAGGAACCGGGACAAGCGTCAGCGTAACGAATCTGACTGCCAATACCACCTATCATTTCGCTGCTTACTCCTTTAATTCGGTCAGTAAATGCTACAACACGACCAATCCGGCAACCGGAAGCGGAATGACAACAAGCCCGCCAGCCGGTGATTACAGAAGTAAAGCGACCGGAGCATGGGAAGATGCTTCGACATGGGAATTTTCCACTGACAATGGAATGACCTGGCAAAATGCCGCACAGGCACCTTCTTCTACCGATGGCACCATCACCATACAAAATAGTCATAAGGTAACTTTTAGTGCCAGCCGCACCGTAGATCAACTGACCATCAATGCCGGAGGTGAACTCGAAGTGATGACCCAAACCTTGACCATCGCTGATGGCACCGGTACTGACCTCATTATCAATGGAACACTCACTTATACAGGCGGCACCATAACCCTGGGTGCAGGCGCTACCGGCGAGGTAAACAACGGAGGCACCTACAACTACAATGAAAATAATACAGTCAAGGCACCGGCCCTGACCTGGAATACCGGTTCGACGCTGCTGGTGTCAAGAGTGGGCTCATCCACTACCATTCATTCCTCTATGGCCGGCCAGCAATTATACAATCTGGTATGGAATACAACCAGCCAAACAAGCACCGTCAACTTCGAAGGTCAGATTACTACCATCAATGGCAACTTTAGCCTGATCAAGGGTGGATCGACCAATAAAGGTATCAGGCTAACTTCCGGATCAGCATCTCAGGATCTGACCCTGACCATCGGGGGTAACCTGAACATCTCTGCCGATCAGATTTTTGAGTTTTCCAACGGTAACAAGAATGCTACTGTGATCCTGAACGGCAACCTGAACAACAGCGGTGAATTTTATACCAATACAAAAGGAGGAACATCATTAAAGGGTCGTCTTGAAGTGAAGGGAAATATTAACTCTACGGGCATCATCAGATCCAGCGGAACAAGCGTTGATAATAAGATTGTTTTGAATGGCAGTTCCCTCCAGGATGTGCAGATTGCCGATGAGTTAAAGCCCTATTCTCTTGGAGGAACTGACAAATTAACCCTTGAGATCGACAATGCGGCCGGGGCACGCTTGTTGGCAGATTTGAGATTCAAAGGTTCGTCAGTTGTCTTTACCAATGGTCACATCTATACCGAAGGAAAGACATTCGATTTGCGTTCCGGCACCATTACCAGCACGCCTACAGCTTATTTCGTTACGGCGTCATCATCCGGTACTTATTATGCTACAGGTGGCCTGAGACAAGGATTCCCAACTGTTACTTCCTCCAATTTCTATCCGGTAGGACCATCCTACACTCTTTATATGCCGGCTACTGTCACCATGACTGCCGGTATGGCCAATGACTCATTCGATGTACGTATTGTGCCATTGGGAGAGCACGGTGTAATGCCGATCGATGCAAATAAGTGTATCAAGTATCAATGGGAAATCAGTCATAAAAACGCGACCGGTTCAGCCAATCTGAAATTGCAGTGGGCATCCGGAACAGAAGGAACAACCTTCAATCCAAATGTCGGGCTCTACATCGGTCATTGGAAGACCAGTGCCAATAAATTTACTCCAATTGTTGAGGCAACATATACTTCCGGTGACCCTTCTGCGACATCCAATACACCGTTCAGCGAATTCTCACCATTTGTAATTGCATCTGAATTCATCGCCTTGCCGGTTCAATGGTTGGATATCAAAGCCATGCGTCGAGACAGCCGGGTCCTTCTCCAGTGGAAGACTGCAAGTGAGCGAGATGTCAAAAATTTTGAGGTGGAGCGCAGGTCAGCCGACGGCAGTTTTACAACTATCGGTACTGTCATGCCACAGAACAAGCCTGAAATCAATGCGTACAGCTTCGTCGATGAGCGTCCATCCTCCGGAATCAACTATTACAGGGTTCGTCAGGTGGATGCAAATGGACAATATAGTTATTCCAAAGTTGTCCAGATCAGTTTTGTGGATGGAGTGTCCTTCGGCATACGCAACCTGGGACAACAGTCCTTCGGATTTACCGGTATAAATGGTAAGGCTGTTATGAAGGTTTATGATATCAATGGTCGCCTATTGCTTACAAAATCTGTCACCAATGATGACAGGGAGTTCCTTTTAGGGTTCAGCAGCGGATCATACGCCGTTACTCTGGAAGAAGGAGATAATTTCTATTCCGGGATCTTCCTGTTGAGCAGATAACAGGGCTATCTCGCGATCGATATAAGCAAACAAGAAAGGGAGCCTGCAGGTTCCCTTTTTTGTTTTGGCTGTCTCATCGATTTTACGGTAAATTCAAAAGGGGCCTGGTCAACTATTCTGACTCCTCTCATTCAAAAAACCAGAAATAGGTCGTCCCATATTTTCTAAGTTCCTTAAAATGCACATGGTCCCGGAAGTTGTGCATTTGATTGGTCTCCAGGACAAACAGCCCCTCCGGATTCAAGAGTTCTTTTTCAAAGATCAGATCCGGAATATCCGGAATATTGTGCAGAGGATAAGGCGGACCGGCAAAGATATAGTCATATCGTTCCGTACAGCTGTTGATATATTTGAATACATCGGATTTCACCACGGTGAGTTCCTTGTCCAATAGCAATTTTTTCTTCAGATCGTGGACAAAACGGATACATCCCACAAATTTGTCGACATAAGTGGTATTCTCACATCCTCGGGAGATGAACTCAAAACAATGATTTCCGGTACCACCGAAAAGGTCAAGCATTTTTACCGATTCCCAGTCCAGTCGATTGTTGAGCACATTAAACAATCCTTCTTTGGCAATATCGGTTGTCGGCCTCGTGGGCCATTTATCTGCAGGTGGATAAAAATGTCTGCCGCCAAATCTTCCGGAAATTATCCTCATACATTAAGGGATGACAGGTCGAAATACACGTGTGCCGGAAGGTTGTCAATGACAAGCGAAGGCTCAGCCAATGCCTGGATAAATTCCGGTTGGCGAATATAGCGTTTCAACAGGTCGTGTAAGGTCGAATTGATATCAATTTTGCCGGAAAGATAGGTCGGTACACTTTCCGGGTCAAGCTGAAATTCCTTATATATGAGCATGATATAATAAAGAAAGTCTTCAGCCGTTGCAAACTCATATACATTGGCATAGCAAAGTTGTCGATTGCGATACACTACGATATACATGGTATCATGCAAGGTATTGACAAAAACTTTGTAGCCGAGGTCATGCAGGGCAACGATGGCTTCAAGTCGCTTAATATAGGTGCTTAGGGCATTCTCAAGTTTCATGTTGGGGAAGGCATTGCGGTATGCCTGATAAATAGCGGAACGAAAGGCATATACCAGATGAATGTCCTGTTTTTCCAGATAATCGGCCTTGACCTCATCGGTTGACCATACAGGGGCGCCGCTTTCGAGATATCGGACACTTTCTTCCCGGTTGAAAACTGCCCCGGGCACCAAAACCATTCGCTTGTTGGAAATCCCGATGGATACGCTCCGGAAGGCATTGCCCAGATATTCATCCGTTGCAAGAACTGCCCGATGGAAGTCGGTAAATTTTTCTCCTGTGGCAATCCTGTACTCTCTGAGTAACTCATACCGTCCATCCTCTGCAACTATACAATAAGCCAGGTAATTGTTCTCACTGAGCAAAAGGAGGTTGCTGCCATAAGTGCTTATGACGCCGGAAACAGGATGTTTGTATTCTGTAATGAGTTGTGGCACTATGATCAAATATGGTTCCGAAGACACAATATTAATACAATTTGGCGTACTTATAATCAATCTTGTAAATTTGCACTTCATTTTTTTGTTATGCCGGTAACAATTTTAGCGATTGAAAGCTCCTGTGATGACACATCAGCAGCCGTTGTGCGTGATGGAAAGGTATTGTCCAACGTCGTGTCCAGCCAGGATCAGCACGCACTTTGGGGTGGTGTGATTCCCGAGGTGGCCTCCCGGGCGCATTTGAGACTAATCATGCCGGCAGTCAACAAGGCCTTGAAGGATGCATCTGTGGACCTGAAGGATATCGACGCTATCGGCATAACCCGCTCTCCGGGCTTGCTGGGCTCACTCCATGTGGGGGTCACCTTTGCCAAGTCCCTGGCACTGGCACTGAATATACCCCTGATAGACGTACACCATATGGATGCTCACATCATGGCCAATTTCATAGAAGCACCTGTACCTTCATTTCCATTCCTCTGTCTGACGGTAAGCGGCGGGCATACCCAGATCAGTATCGTGCGGGATTATCTCGATGTGGAAGTCATCGGTGCAACGATTGACGATGCCGCAGGTGAAGCTTTTGACAAGACCGGTAAGATCCTGGGCCTTGATTATCCCGCCGGCCCCATCATCGATAAGCTCGCAGCACAGGGCAACCCGGTGTTTTCCTTTCCGGAACCCAACATCCCGGGCCTGGACTTCAGCTTCAGCGGATTGAAAACATCCATCCTTTATTTTCTTCAAAAGGCAACAACTGACAACCCCGCCTTCATCCGGGAAAACATTACCGATCTTTGTGCTTCTGTCCAAAGCCGTATCGTAAGCATCCTGATCAGCAAACTCCAAAAGGCCGTACATCAGACAGGCATCCGGGAGGTAGCCCTGGCCGGAGGTGTGGCTGCCAATAGCGGACTGAGGAAGGCAATGGAGACAATGCATGAGCAGGAAGGCTGGAACATCTATATACCGCGGATTGCTTTCTGCACAGACAATGCCGCTATGATCGGCCAAAACGCTTATTATAAGTACCTTGCGGGAATCTTTGCAGGTCAGGATATGGAGGCGAGCGCCCGGGGTTGAGCAGGGACTTTATCGCCGGAAATAAAATTAACTTTTTTGCAAATTCACTTATGGCAATTCATCCCCCATAAAGAGGCTGCCGAAATATCCCGGATAACAGCCCAACATACTTGCATTTACACAACTAAAACATCTCCCGCTTCTTCATCTTATTGTAATGGCAATTACACTACCTACTTAACATTCAGACGACGTACAAGTTATTTGCAAACTTTTGACTAACCGTAAAATGCTGATTGTTGACCTCGATCTCCATTGACCCATCAAATTCCTGGCGACTGACAACCTTTATTTTTGTGCTCAGCCCTAACCCTAACTTAGCGACATATTGTAAAAATGCCACACTACCATCTTTTACCGCAACTAACTTACATACATCTCCAATACAGACTTCTGAAAGTGATTTACGAACAATCTTCCTTACCTCTCCCCTTGCATTCGGTATGGGGTCTCCATGAGGATCTATTTCCGGAAAATCTAAAAATCGTTCTAATTGTTCTACCAGTTTCTGAGATTTAATGTGCTCCAGTTGTTCCGCTACTTCGTGGACTTCATCCCAAGTAAAATTCATTTTTTCATACAAGAATGTTTCCCACAATCGGTGCTTTCTCACAATTTCTATTGCAATGTTGCTTCCTTTGTTGGTTAAAGTAATCTTTCCGTATTTCTCGTAAGAAACCAACCCTTTATCTTTTAATTTCTTGAGCATGTCATTGGCAGTTGCCGGCTTGACTTCAAGGTATGTGGCCAGCTCATTTGTACCGGCCTCCGATTTGTTCTCAGTCTCATAAGTTAGATGAAACAAAGCCTTTAAATAATTTTCCTCCGTCTGTGATACCATAGTACAAAAATAAAAACATTTTTCTAATATTTATAGTTAGATATATCTAACTTTTATAATTTTGCAAATGAAACATATAAATACAAATATGAAAAATGCTCTGCTTCTGCTGATCTTCTGTTCTGTGAATACTTTTATTTACGCCCAAAACAGAACCATTTCAGGGACAATAATGGATGCTGACACTAAGGGCCCGATAGAGTTTTGTAATGTTTTCCAGTCCAAAGATCAGTTCGCAACAATCTCTGACGAAAACGGAAGATTCAACCTCTTGATTTCAGCGTCTGTACATAAGTCTTTCCTGATTTTTCATAGCATTGGTTATAGGCCGGACAGCATACCGATAAGGCCCGATAAGGATAATTACCAGATTTTTTTACACGCCGAAAACCTGCTTTTAGAAGATATTGTCATTACCGGTGCTACAAGAGCAACACTTATTAAGGAAAACCCTGTCTCTATCACTGCCATTTCCCGCAAACAAATAGAAAAAGCTACTGAGAGCAATATTATAGATGCATTGGTAAAAAATGTTCCGGGATTGAATGCGGTAAAAACAGGGCCTAATATTTCAAAACCGTTCATTCACGGTTTAGGCTACAATCGCGTACTCACAATCTATGATGGCATGCGTCAGGAAGGCCAGCAATACGGAGATGAACATGGCTTAGAGGTCGATCATTATAATATTGATAAAGCGGAAGTTATTAAGGGGCCGGCCGGTTTATTATATGGAAGTGACGCTATTGCCGGAGTCATTAGTTTATTTCCTGTAATTCCCACCGGTAATGAAGGGACGTTTTATGGAAAATATCTCTCAGAATATCAAACCAACAATAATCTGATCGGGAATGGTGTAACCCTCAACTTTTCCCGCGAACGTCTATTGTTTGCACTGCGTGGCTCGTATCGAACAGCAAAAAATTATCGAAATCCAACGGATGGCCGGGTCTATTTGACTAATTTCAACGAAAGTAATTTTTCGGCTTTTGCCGGATTCAAATCAAAAAAAGGTTATACGCATTTGAATTTCACCCTTTACGACAATAATCAGGGAATACCGGATGGAAGCAGGGATTCATTGACCCGAAAATTCACAAAACAAATTTTTGAAGGGGAAAATGATGATTTAAAGACAAGGCCAATAGTATCTGACAAGGAGTTGAATACCTACAAAGTGCCGGATTTGGCACAACATATTCAGCATTACAGAATTTATGTACAAGGTTTCTATCAAATTGGAAAAGGAGAGGTAGATTATTTATTGGGCGGACAACAAAATACCCGTAGAGAATATACGCATCCCTCAATGCCTCAACAGGCTGGAATGTACATGCGCCTAAATACCCTAAATTATGGAATCCGCTACAATGCACCAAAATTTGCAAATATTGAAACCTCGCTTGGCGTGAATGGAATGTTGCAAAACAACAAAAACAAAGATGCGACTGACTTTCCGATCCCGGACTACCATTTATATGACGGGGGCATGTATTTATATGCCAGGATAAAGAAAGGAAAATGGAGTGTGAGTGGCGGAGTTCGCTATGATTTACGACTTGTCCAGTGGAACGATTTTTATGTTGGGATAAATCCTGAAACAGGGTTCGAACACCAAACCCATGCCAATGATTCAAAAGCCAATCTGCAATTCCCTGAATATCAAAATTCTTTTCATGGGATAAGCGGAAGCATTGGAACAACCTATAAGATATCCCCAAACATCAACCTTAAAGCAAACATCGGCAGAGCCTACCGTTCGCCCAATATCACGGAGATTGGAAGTAATGGTCTTGATCCCGGGGCACACATCATCTATTTAGGTAACAGAAACTTCAAGCCTGAGTTTTCACTTCAGGAAGACTTCAGTATCAGCCTGAGGTATAAAAACATTTCGGCCGAGGCCGGTTTCTTCAATAACAACATTCAAAATTATATCTATATGGCAACCGTAGCTGATGCACAGGGCTTCCCGATTACTGATGCGCAAGGCAACAGAACGTACCAATATCAACAATCTTCTGCACACTTATTTGGATCTGAGCTATGGTTTGCTGTTCACCCGGAAAGGCTTGTTGGATTTCGGTGGGACAATAGTTTGAGTATTGTATACGGATTAAATAAAAATCCGGAATTTAAAGGCAAAGGCAATGAAGGTGAATTTTTACCATTAATGCCCCCTTTAAAGGTAACGAGCAGGATTGAATACGAAGTAAAACCTCACACCGGAAGACTTCTTTCGATTACGCCGGGATTTGAAATGGAATATAACCACGCCCAAAATCGGTATTTAGCGCTGAATGGATCCGAATCTTTTACACCGGAATATACGCTTTTCAATCTGGGCTTAAATGCAGAAGTTAAATACAATAATTCGAAAGCCATTCAAATTATCTTGCAATTGAATAATATGCTGGACAAAGCCTACCGATCACATTTGAACCGCTTAAAGTATTTCGAATATTATAGTTCTTCGCCTAATGGACATGATGGTATATATGATATGGGACGGAATCTAAGCCTGAAAATAATAGTGCCCCTATAAACGCAATAGTTTGAAAATTCATCAAATCCGGGAAACATTCTCGCTACAACGGACTCAGCCTACAATCCTGTGTTTAAATCATTTCGCTGTGCGCCGCCAGATGGACCCGTTTTTGGTGGTTAGTCTGGTCAAGTGTCCATCGGCAACCAGATTGTTGAGAAATGCCTCACATTCGGAGCGCCGCATGCCTGACAACTCAGCAAACTCTTTAACGGTAAGTGAAGAATATTTGGAAAATAAAAACTGCCAATCTTTGCTATACTCCTGCTTGACTACATTGGGAGCCAGCTTCAGCACTGCCACCTCGTAAAAGGCGTAGGGCCTGGCACTATATACCATTTCCCTCGCGCCACCCTTGCCTTCCAGAAAGATGGTCGGAAATCCTCTCACTCCATAGGTTCGGGCCAACTGCAGATCTTCTTCAAACAAGCTCACCGCTCTCCCTTCGATGTCATTCTTAAATCGTACCGTATCCAATCCGGCCATCGATGCCGCCTCGGACATATATTGTAGCCGGGTTATGTTTTTCTTTTCCAGAAAGACCATTTCTCTGATTATCCGGAGAAAATCCAAAGCCTTATCCTTGTCTTGCAGCTGGGCCGCCTTGAAAGCAATGGAAGGCGGATAGGATGACGACAATGGATCCTCCAGCCAAACATCACCATCGATCGGCATATCATAATGAAGACTCACTTCATCCCAATGGCTTGCAACATCCGAAGGTTTGCTTATTCCGCCACTGTTGTAACTCCAGTCCGGCAACAGACCACCCATGTGATAAGACACATCGATAACCTCGCCATACTCGAGCTTCAGTTTCTTAAGCTGTGGTTCAATGCCCCAGCAAGAAGAACAAATAGGATCGGTAAAATAAACCACCCTTATCTTGTCGGTAACGGACGGCGAGATATTAATCCGGACAGAATCTGCAACCATACTGTCCTGCACCTCACAAGTCCCGGACTGCGGATTGCACAATAATGGATTATTTTTGTCAGCCTTTGTCATGGTATTTTGTTTGGATTGGCTAAAAACAACACCTGTGATGCACAGGATAAGTATAACAATGAAAATCTTACGCACCAATACAATGGATTTGTTTCGGGTTAAAACAACGACCGAAAGGAAAAGTTATGCAATCAGGCAAAAATGAATCCACCATCGTGCTTATAATAAACCTGTAAATCCATATTTCAACTCAACCCGGGCACAATGTTCATTGAATGTATGTTAAGGAAGAGATCCATTCTTATCCGTCAGACCCTCATGTATAGATACTGCTTTTCCAACATGTTAATGGCAAGGCAGACTAAAGATCAAGCCGAAATTATCCCTTTTACTTCCCTTCTCATTAAAGTAAAAATTTTGTACACGGTCCAATATTATAAAATGCCCAACAATGTATTAGTAATTCCCTGTATCATTGACCTGACACGGTCGATGAAGGCTCATCGCGTCTGTATGCAAAGACGAATTGATATTCATTCCCCCTCAACGCGAAATGAATATTTGCCTGAATGTTATTTAGATTATTTTTGCCCTTCTAAATAGCAATGGCAAACTTAAGATGCGTATTCTGTTGATAGATAACAACGATTCCTTTACCTACAACATTGTAGAGTTATTGCGCAGTCTTGATGATGTGTTATATGGGGTTTTGCCTTCAAAAGGTCTCAACATTGCTGTATTGGAAGATTACAGCCACATCGTCATATCTCCCGGCCCAATGACTCCTTCGGACTTTCCTGAGCTTAGAGATGTCATTTCTTATTGTGAAAAACTTGATAAACCGTTGCTCGGTATCTGTCTCGGCCATCAGGCCATCTGTGAATATTTTGGAGGCAGACTTGTGCAGATGGATACGATCGTACATGGCCACAGGGAAAGAATTGCGATAGACAATCGTTCATCCATCTACCGGTATTTGCCGGACAGGATAGAGGTGGGTCTTTATCATTCCTGGAAGATAGATCATCTTAATTTGCCGGATGAGTTGGCAGTAACGGGCATGTCCCAGGAGGATTGCCTGATGTCTGTCCAGCACAATAAAAAGCAGATTTTCGGTATACAATTCCACCCTGAATCCTTTCTGACCGCTAAAGGAAGGCAAATCCTGGAGAACTTTGTAAATATAGGAAAATGACAAGAGAGGATTTTTCGCACAAGGCTTCTGAATGGGCTGCTGCCGGACAGCCATTTGTCTTCCTCATGGATTTTGAGATGGAAAAGCCTGTTATCTGCAAACCCGAAGATGCAGCAACTCATGGATTACACTTCGATATCGCCGGCATCAGCAACACGGATAATATTCCCATTTCAGCAATTCCCGATCTGAAAAGCAGCCCTGTTAGCAGGGAATGGTACTCAGAGCGATTCCGGTTGGTCAAGGAACATATCCGACACGGGGATTCCTACCTCCTCAACCTAACATTTCCAACACCCATAGATTGCAATCTCAGCTTGTCAGATATTTACCATACTGCCCGTGCGCCTTATCGGTTGCTCTATCGGGATGAATTCGTGGTTTTTTCTCCTGAATGTTTTGTCAGGATAAAAGACGATGAAATATTTACCTATCCGATGAAAGGCACCATCGATGCGAGATTAGAAGATGCAGAAAACAAATTGCTCGACAATCTTAAAGAAGAATGGGAGCACAACACCATCGTGGATCTGATGCGAAATGATCTGGCTATGGTCGCGCATGATATCCGGGTGATAAAATACCGTTTTGTCCAAAGAATCAAGACGTACAAAGGCGAGATTCTTCAGACCAGTTCCGAAATAGCCGGTCGGTTGAAACACAATTGGCGTACAAGGCTTGGGGAAATGTTGACCCTCCTTCTTCCTGCAGGTTCCGTCAGCGGTGCACCCAAGCAAAAAACCCTGGATATAATCCGGACAGCCGAATTGGGTCCCCGCGGTTACTATACGGGCGTCTTCGGCTATTTTGATGGACATAACCTGGACAGTGCCGTGGCGATCCGATATATCGAACAGGGAATCGATGGCTTGTTGTTTAGAAGTGGTGGAGGCATAACGGCACAGAGCAACGAAGAAGATGAATACCTTGAAATGATTCAGAAAATCTATGTACCCACTCTTTGAATCCATCCGGGTCGAAAACAGCATCATCATGCATCCGTCATGGCACCTGATGCGATATCTCGACTCGTACACAACCTACTACGGATATGAGCCGGCCAACGGGCTTTTTGATGGCCTGATTATCCCGGAAGCTTGTCATGCAGGCACCTTCAAGCTGCGAATCAGCTATAATCATAACTCCCGCAAGGCCACATGGGAACCATACACCATCAGGGACATTACTTCCCTGCGCCTCATCGAAGCCAATGATATCGACTACTCCTTGAAATACACGGATAGAAGCCACCTGAACAGGTTATTCAAACAAAAGAAAGACTGTGATGACATCCTAATCATACGCCACGGCTTGATCACAGATTCATCTTACTGCAACATAGTGTTGTTCAATGGAGAAGAGTGGCATACCCCTGCCGGCCCTTTACTTTGCGGGACCGCCCGGCAACGCCTGCTTGCTTCTGGGCAAGTCATAGCCCGGGATATAAGTGTCGATGACCTTCGTAGTTACGAATGTTTCAAACTCATCAATGCCATGCGCGATTTTGAAACTCTGCCTTCAATAGCCGTAGATTTCATCCGGATTGATGATGAATGCTAAACTAACAGGATATAGTAACTACATGCCGGAACCAACCCTCTTACAACTCCCTTCTCGAAAATCGCAGCGCCTTAAGCATCCAATTGGGCAATGCTTTGTCTGCGGGTCTGTTTCTTAGGTTAAGATACCAGCCTATCTTCTTGATGATCGGTATTTTGTGGGTTTCGACAAATTCTATCAGTGTGCCATCCGGGTCCTCGATGTAAGAAAAATGACCTGCGGCCTCTCCCATATCAAAACTATTGCTACTGTCCACGGTGAATGGATGGCCAAACTGTTCGCACAGTTTTCTCATCTCATCCATACCTTGGATATCAAAGCAAAGGTGGATATATCCCAGGTCGCCCCAAAATCGGTTTTCAAAGATCTTGTTCGGTTGATAATCCAACGCCTGGATCAGCTCTATGGAAGTATAGCCCAATAGCTTGGAAAAAGGCCCTTTTCGCGGGTATTCGTGTGTAAGGATAGCTCTTTTGAATTTCTTTTCACCACCGGGGATATTCCGCCATTCATTGTCCATTACTTCAGTCTCTCCGGAGATCGTTTCATAACCCAACAAGGCCTTATAGTAAAGTTTGGACTTTTCAATGTCGGAAACACCAATCACTGCCCCGCAACACCCCCCAAAGACTCCAGGCCCCGAAGAGAACCAATCCTTTTGTTCGATGATTTCAAACAGGTTGTCATATGGATCTTTGGCATAGAAATGTCGCATGCCATTGAGGGATTGCGCCGGTTCAGACAGCATTGTTGCCCCACAATCAATCAGGTGGCTGAATGCCTTTTTGATATCAGAAGTCTTGATCTTGGCAATAAAGATACCCAGGTCACCGGCTTTCACTTCGAAAGCTGCTTTCTGAGGTGTCCTGCTGGTGTATTGCCATATTTCAAAACCACCGCCACCGCGGAGATTCAAGGCCAGGATAGCATGTCTGTCCTGCGGCTTACCTCCGGTATAAGGCAGCATCAATGCCGCAGTCGCCGCTTCTTCAAACACCGGGATATCCATTCCGAATGCTCGATGGTACCATTTCCAGGCTTCATGGACATCGGCTACCCCGACTCCTATTTGCTGTATTCCGCTGATATAAGGCTTCAAAATATAATATTCTGTTAGAATGGTAATGGAATTATACTGTCTTCATCAGGTTTTTGCTACGTATCGCTCAGCGGCAATCTTTGCATATTCACCGCTATACAACCTATCCTTGATCATACTGAATGCTTCCAGCGTCTGATCGATATCCTCCTTGCTATGGACTGCAGTCGGTATCAATCGCAGGATGATCATGCCCTTTGGTATGACCGGATATACCACCATGGAGCAGAATATTCCGTAATTCTCTCGCAGATCATGAACCAATACCATGGCCTCTTCGATACTGCCCTTTAAATATACAGGAGTCACACAGCTATTCGTGGAGCCGATATCGAATCCTCTTGATTTAAGGCCATTTTGCAGGTAGTTGACATTGTCCCAAAGCTTATTCTTAAATTCGGGGCTTCGGCGGATCATGTCAAGTCTCTTCAGGTTGCCCACTACAAGCGGCATGGGCATAGACTTCGCGAATATCTGACTTCTGATGTTGAACCGGATATAGTCCACCACAAACTTATCACTGGCAATAAAGGCGCCAATACTGGCCATACTCTTGGCAAAGGTGGAAAAATAAATATCTATTTCGTCCTGGATTCCCTGCTCAACACCGGCACCCTCTCCATTCTTGCCCAGGGCACCAAATCCATGCGCATCATCCACAAACAGTCGAAACGGAAATTCCTTCTTCATGGCTACGATTTCTTTCAACTTACCCTGGTCTCCACGCATGCCAAATACACCTTCTGAAATCACCAAAATGCTTCCACCTGTCTCATCGATGATGTTTTTGGCACGTTGGAGATTAGTACGGAGGCTTTCCATATTGTTGTGATCGAAGGCAAACCGCTTACCCAAATGCAACCTGACACCATCTACAATACAGGCATGGCTTTCCGAATCATATACAATGACATCGTGTCGGCTTACAAGACAATCAATAGCAGAAACTACGCCCTGATATCCATAATTGAGCAAGATGGACGATTCCTTATGGACAAATTCAGCCAGCTCGCTTTCCAATTGCTCGTGCAGCCTGGTGTTACCGCTCATCATACGAGCACCCATCGGATATGCCAGGCCCCAATCCTTGGCAGCCTGAGCATCTACGGCGCGTACTTCCGGGTGGTTGGCCAGACCGAGATAATTGTTGATACTCCAGTTGATCACTTCCTTTCCGTTAAAGGTCATTCGGGGACCTAATTCGCCTTCCAGCTTGGGAAACATATAATATCCGTCAGCTTCTTCCGAATATCGGCCAAGGTGGCCTTTGTCAGAAGCTTTCAATCTTTCAAATAAATCCATTTTTAAATTAAAATTGTAAGGCGCAAAGTTGATAAAAATTAAGGAGATTAGGAAAAGAAATCTGAACGTATTGAACGATCCGAAGATAAAAGGGCAAATATTGCCTCAAGGGATATAAAACTCTAAAGACATGATTCCTGTCAAATTAATAACTCCGGCGACATGCTATTCACTAAAAATTGGAAGCCAATCAATAACTGAATATCCCTTTTACCTCGGTATACATGGACATCTTCCCCATGCCGATCAACAAATTCAGATTCAAACTAAAGTATAAGTTTTTTGATTATATTTTTATCAAAGAACTCAAGGTATTCTTATTATTCAACAAATTTTTTGTTAATAACATAATTTTATATACGCATTTTCAGGAGAAAGTTATATATTCGTATTAATATTAATATATTGCTTTGTCCAATTGGATTTGCAACTCACCCGGCCATAACCATGAAGGCATCCATAGGTTTGGATCCACGCTCTTAGCACATTCCGGCCTGAATCGCCTTGACTTCAATCTCCCGCCCAAAAGCACACACTTCATTTTTGTTTAATCAATCAAAAGTACTACCTATGTACCGAACCGGAATTATTGTTATTTTCATTTTTTTGATCACGTCCATCAGTCAAATATACAGCCAGGGCTTCCTTCATTTCAAACCCAATAATGAGGCATTAAGTCCGGTACTGCGTCAGAAGATGCCAAATACTAAGGTAGTAAATGTCGATATACGGAAACTTTATAACTCCATAGTCGATAACCGACAAGTTCTTACTATAGAAGCCGAAAGTAGTAACTGGACATTCCGCCTGGAAGAGAACAGTTTGATTTCTCCTGATTATTTTACTACAATAGCAGGAGCTTCCGGCAATGTAGTCAGTAGAGACATCAGCACAAAAACATATTTTGGTGTAGCAGAAGGACGAAGCGCTTCCATCAGTCTAACCATCGATCATGACTTCATCAATGCGATGATTGTGGATGGAACAAAGACCCTGTTTATAGAGCAGGAGTGGATAATGGACCATACGGCCGATCGCAGTTCCGTCCTCTTATATGATGCGAGTGAGGTTAAGCCGGATGGCTCCTTCTCTTGTGGTGTTACAGCGTTGCATGAACATAAAAATGACTACCATGAGATGTTGGAAGCCAGAACCGGCCAATGTAAACAAGTGGAACTAGCCATTGCTACCGATGCCTCCATGTACACCAAATTCAGCAATTCTGTGACAAATGTTGAGAACCATAATATTTCCGTGATGAACAATGTAGCTTTCAACTACAGACACGAATTCGTTGAGAATATAGAATTTACTATCGTCACCCAATATATCAGCACATCTTATGCCAATGACCCGCTGACCCCCAATACAGCATCAACTAACGCAAATACAGTCCTGCCAAGATTCTCTACGTGGTCTTATAATGGCGGATTCGGAGTAGCTCATGATTTGGGGCAATTTTGGACAAACCGTGATTTTGATGGCTCGACAGTAGGCCTTGCTTATGTAGGAACGGTTGGGGTCACCGGATATAAGTATCACATTCTTCAGGATTTTACTTCTGATCCTACAAGCTTACGCGTCATGACGGCACATGAAATGGGTCATAATTTTGGTGCGGGTCATGATAATTCTGGAGATCCCTATATCATGGCTCCTTCTGTTGGAGTCTCTAATGATTGGTCTTCTTTGTCAAAAACAACGATAAATAATGAAATACCCACCTATACTAGCCTGTCTGATTGCACGGGCAGTGTAAGTGCATACTTTGCGATGCAGCCGGGATCAATCTGTGGAGGCGGATCGGTATACTATAAGGATAAGTCCGTCAATGGGAGCACCCGAACCTGGACCTTTGCAGGTGGAACCCCATCGACCAGCACTGATCAACAACCCGTTGTAACCTACAATACAGTCGGAACCTATTCTGCATTGATAGTGTCGGGCAATAGCTCCTATGGTTTAGCCAATGCTGTTATAGTCGGAAATGCTCCGGCTTTGAATCAAAATGCATGTCCCTTGCCAACCAATCCTCCCGGCAATGCCGGATTACAGATGTTTGCACTCAATGGGATGACGAGTAACAGTGGTGTCGGTTCAGATGATGGCAGTATTTATGTGGATCGTTCATGTACCAATATTGCTACCCTGGAACCTTCCACCACCTATACGATGTCATTTACTGTTGGAAATTGTGCCAGTAATCCCATTATTTATGAAAATATTAAGGCTTATATTGATTACAATGATAACGGAGAATTTGGTGGGGGAGAATTAGTGGTTTCCAGTTCTTCAAATTACTATTGTGGCACAGTGAATTTTAACTTTACAACACCCGCAAGTCCAATTATGAATAAACTTTTAAGACTCAGGGTGATTACAAGCCCGTCCGGCGTTTCAGGACCGTGCCAAAACATCACCAATGGTCAGGTCGAGGACTTTTCCATCATATTTAAACAAAATATTCCGCTACCACTAAACCTGCTGTCATTTACCGGCAGAAATGAAGGAACAGTCAATATACTTCAATGGTCAGGTATTGATGAAAGAAATGTCCGGGAATATCTTGTCGAGAGAAGTCGGGATGGTAAGCTCTTCAGCCCAATCGGCTTCATGACGGCCCAAAATAAACCATCTGTATCCTATACTTTTACAGATATATCTGCCGAAACAAATCACTTGCAGTATTATCGTCTGATGATCATCGATCAATCGGGCAACGTCTCCTTCAGCAAGATTGTGACAATAGACGCCGGAAAGCGTAGCTTCACCCTCGATCGCTTGATTAGGTTGATTCCGGCAGGTGGCAAGTTGTCCGGGAATATTATATGTCAAAAACAAGGAAAAATAGAAATCGGCTTGTTTGACATGTTGGGCAAACCTTTGGTGCTCAAAACCATCACTGTAGGAATAGGGGTCGAAAAACTTGAAATAAATATGGCCGATTTTGCTGCCGGGACATATATTCTTACTCTGAGAGATGAGTCGGGTACGGTGATTACGGAAAAAGTAGTTAAGGGAGAATAAAAGCATTACAAGATACGCCCCTTGAAGAAAATACGGTGGGATGTAAGCCTGAAAAAAGTTTTCCGGAAGAAACCGGACTTCGATAGAAGATGCAGGAGCCGGGAAGATTTATGTCCCTATAAGGGAAGGTATTGCTACTGAATGAAGCTATTGAAAGGGAACGATAACTATATCTATGCCTGCATGTGACTCATACCCTTGATCAGAAAGGAGCAGTGCTCACCTGTCAAAACTTCACAAACGATATTACAACCTGTCCGGGATTGGAAGATACTCCATCAGTCAAAATTTTCGATACAGGCATTTGAAAAATGAAAACCGTTGAGCCTTAAAAGAAATTAATGTGTTGGTTTGAGTCGCTATGAAGGATTTAAATTTGCATGATTGACAGGCATAAGGGGTCATAGTTAGCAAGGAGGTTGATAAAACTATAAATAAAAGCTGCTAATGTGGAGTCAGAATGCTGACCGGAAAGGAACTTCCGACCAGCATTTTGATGTGCAAGAATTTGTTTTACTTCAGAAAAAACGCATTAATGCATCCCTTTTTATCGATTCCTTAAAACTTCCCCGATATTCTTTTGTTTGAGATGGAATAATGTTCTAACTTAGCGTGTTAGACAAAATTTAACATGCTTAAAAAAATATTTAGATCAATCTAAAAAATCAACTATGAGTATCGTCGAAATGCGTGTGCCCACCATCGGAGAATCCATCAATGAAGTAACACTCTCCCAATGGCTTAAGGCAGATGGTGCCATCATCAACATGGATGAACCAATATGTGAATTCGAGTCAGACAAGGCAACACTGGAGTTCCCTGCAGAGGCAGCCGGAAAATTGATTTATGTTGCCGGGGAGGGTGACGACCTGAAGATAGGCGACCTTGTAGCGAAGATAGACACTTCTTTTGCAGGAAGTACGACTGAAACCAAACCTGTCGAGACTTCGGTTACTGCTGAAGAAAAACATGCAAAGCCGGAACCTGCAACTTCTAATTATGCAACCGGAACGCCCTCACCGGCAGCAGGCAAGATCCTTTCAGAAAAAGGCATCGACCCCGGATCCGTAACAGGTACAGGAAAAGATGGCAGGATTACCAAGGATGATGCTCAGAAAGCTCTAAACCAATCAGTACAGCCATCCAGGGCAGAAGAACAAAAATCCGTAGCAGCGACTGAATCAAACCAAACAACCGCTTTCTCCCGCAATGAACGCAGGGAAAAGATGAGCCGCATGCGTCGAACCATAGCCAACCGCCTGGTTTCCGCCAAGAACAACACGGCCATGCTAACCACCTTCAATGAGGTAGACCTGACCAATATCAATGCGATGAGGGCCAAATATCAGGATGCATTCGTTGCAAAATATGGCATCAAGCTCGGCTACATGTCCTTGTTTGCCAAGGCTTGTGCCGCAGTTTTGCTTGAAATGCCGGAAATCAACGCCGCCATCGATGGTGAAGATGTCATCTACCACGATTATGCCGATATATCTATCGCAGTTTCCACACCGACAGGTCTGGTAGTGCCGCCCGTACATAATGTGGAGAGCCTGAATCTGCACGAAATAGAATTTAAAATTAAGGAACTTGCAGAGAAGGCACGCAACAACAAACTGACATTGGAAGAAATGCGCGGAGGTACATTTACAATTACCAACGGCGGAATCTTCGGAAGTATGATGAGCACCCCAATCCTCAATGAACCACAATCAGCAATCCTGGGTATGCATGCCATCATCAACAGGCCTATTGCAGTAGGCAATCAGGTAGAGATCAGGCCGATGATGTATCTTGCCATGTCCTATGACCACAGGATCATTGACGGTTCCAGCTCAGTAACCTTTCTGGTGAGAGTGAAGAAGCTCCTCGAAGATCCGACTCTGCTGTTCCTGGGATTGGTATAAGACCATGGCATGTGGTCATTTCTCAGTGCCACAGCAAGCGGGATTTTTCTTTCAATACTGAAGTAATCAAAGACACGAAATGGAAATAATCATTTCATGTCTTAAAGTTGCCAAAAATTAAAAGGTTCTTTCCTTAAGGAATCCCTGAGATGTTATACCAGGAGGATTTAAATAATAGTCCATAAATTTTTGGTATACTTGTCCCGAGAGCTAAGCGATTCGGGGATGCCGAGGTTACAGTCGTATAGATCAATGAAATTGGTCTATAACGAATGTACCTTCGGTATTAAAATTTGTATTGAAGGCGTAGGGTAAACACATCATCTTCCATATCTTGAACATACGCATTTAGATTGGAAGTCTTTTCGTTGATGATGTGATCATAATATCCAGTCAGCTTCAAGTCATCGCGGATGTGCCACATAAGGCCGCAACCAATGTTCTCAAAAGCCACATCTCCCGTACCAGTGCCATTCAGGCCGATGTCATTGTCGGCAACATCAGTGTTGGGGTCGTAAATATCATATTTGACAATCACTGCAAGCGGCATGTGCCCCACATCCTGTACAAATGTGATATAACCACCCCGGAAAGGTCTTATGTAGGTATCGGTGGTAGGCAATTTTGAATAATTCGGACTTTGGGAATCTTGTTCATCTCCCGGTTGTACACCTGTGAGAAACTCACCATACAACCTTGTCATACCGAGCCTGGTGGTAGCTTCAAACTGTAGATCCACACCACAGTATTCCCTTTTGGTAAAGGCTCCAAGGTTGGTGGTATCATGACTCAGCAGAAATGAGCGCCCTTTCATGGTATACACATTGTAGCTACCTTGATATACCCCACCCAAATAATAGGACAAGCCTCCACTCAGGTTGATCTTTTCGCCGAAGGCTTTATTAAAGGACACCCTCCCTAAAAAATCCTTCCGATTATCCATGTCGATCCGTATGCTGTTGCCCGCGATTATTGCTGCCTCCAGTTTGAAAAAATTCCACATAGAAGCCTTGGGTCCTTGAAGGGTCAGCATCGCCCCCAGATCTCTTTCGTTAGGAAACAGGATTGTGTTGACAAGTGCCCTTTCCGGAGATTCCCGCCTGGAAGAAGAATAGGCAACCTCATACCCGAAGGGCCGATTGAATACACCGGCCCTGATTGAATAAATGCCCCAATGAGGATCTTGTATGGATATATATGCATCCTTCAATGAGATTGCCCTTTCAGTGATGTCAAGCTGAAAGACACCGGAAACAATGTTTTTTGTATAGGTCAATTTAACTCTGCCTCTTCTGATGCCAAAACGATTAAAACGATGATCAGGATCTGTATTTTTATTGCCTACCCGAAGCGTTGCGTCCTTGCTTCCGCTTTGTATTTGTGCCTGGATGTATCCGGAAACCTTGAACTGATTTAAATTTTGATTATCATTCTGCACTTCTGATACCTGCTGCTCTTTTTCATTGATTGTGTCTTTTAAATTCTTTTGAGCGAAGCACGAGACAGTAAGCACCATTATACAACCGGCCAAAGTAATTCTCTTCATCAGAATATAAATTTGATTGTATGCAAAGATTGGAATACGATATGACCACATGATCCAAGGATGGTTACGATTAGTTTAAAGTCGAGGCGAAAATATTCAATTACTTTAAAATCTTAAAGTTACAAATTTGCTTTGATGTCTATTGACAAAGTTTTATGATCAAATTTTAATATAATCTTGCCGGTATTTTCCTTGTAAAAATGCTTGAATATTGGCATTCAATCCATTGCGTTCCTTTCTGATGATAAAGGTGACTTGCCTGCAGAGATTGAAAACCAGGGTAATGAAGGATCCTATTTATCGGTCGAACCTTTAAAATAAAAGACCAAATCATGAGTCACTTTGATGAATTCAATGCCTGTCAAGTTGAGACAAATAACAGGAAGTGACAAAGTCTGAGTGACAGGAAAACCGGGCTGACCTGCGTGAACATTCATTTGGAGTATTGAACCACCCAAACGGTTTTCCACAATAAGATAGCAATTATCATTCGTTGGATTTTCAAAAGCCGAATAGCGTTATGCCTGGTCATTTCCGAAACGTGAGCCTATGATATAAAAGATGTGATGTTGAATCCGGCACATAACGATTGGAATAGCTATCTCCGGCTATCAGATATTCAGTTGAATTAACTTCTCATGAATATTGCATTGAACGTGCCTGAAAAGAACTATCCTGACTAGCAGAAAGAGAAACATTACGAATCTGAATCAGGATTTCAAAACAGGTCGCTTGTGGAACCTAAAAATCAGATAAGTCGCTGAAATTATAGATATGAAAATTCTGACAAAATAAGGTGTCCTGTCCTGATTCCAATTTTGGACCAAAAGAAATATCATACCTGTTGCAAATAGGTACAACGCAATACAGGTCAGGCTTATATGCAATGGAAAACCATTGTCTTCTTCCACGATGTCTTCCGGATCGGCATATTTGAGTTCTTCCGGATCCCGGAAATGAAACCTGACATCGTCTTCCATAGATTCAGCATGATCCGGAAAATGCAAAACAGACCAGTCATTGTGAGGCATAAGCCTGATTTCTTTTGAAATTTCTCCCGGCAAAACCATGGTTGGAAAAAAGAATTAAAGTTGAACATTCATTTAAAATCCCATTGGTAGTTTTCAAAAAAATATTCAGAAGGCCTTGTCTCAATTACGGTAAGGACCACAATTCAGTTCTTACTGTATTCCAATCAAATAAGGGGGAGTATATCAAAAGAAAGAGGTCGGTGGCGGGTTCGAACCGCCGTAGAAGGTTTTGCAGACCTTTGCCTAACCGCTCGGCCAACCGACCCTGTTTCGTAAGCGGTGCAAATATAATTCTTTTCAAACAAATACCAAGAGAGGCTGTTCATATTTTCAAATTTTTAAATAAATAAAAGTATGATATTTACTGATTGCCAAATATTTAAAATCCATCACAATTTTTATACATTTGATTCTTAAATGAATTAAACATGACGAACGACAGGCTCATCCAAAAATACATTTTCCTATTTCTGATCGTTGGGCTCGGGGTGACAATTGTGTCAAACCTGTCCGCTTTCATAACAGCAGCCTTAGGTGCAAGTATCTTTTATATTCTATTTAGACGGCAGATGAGCCGTCTGGTGGAAAAATTCAAGATCGGCAAGACTGTTTCAGCCCTTATTATCATTCTTTTATCATTTTTTATTGTAGTCCTGCCATTTACGATGATGGGTCTTCTGATTGCCAACAAAGTCATCTATTATATCAATCAACCTCAGGCCTTCAACAATATCCTGGATTTAGTCCTCGAGAAGATCAAGTTGTTGCCGTTTGAAATCAAGGTTGGCGAGATGATCTCGCGGATGACTTCATTGGTAGGCTCATTGTTGACAGGCGTCCTTAACAACATATTCGGTGTACTTACAACCATCGTGGTCATGTATTTCCTCTTGTATTATTTCCTGGTCAATTATGGCAAACTGGAGAAATCGCTTGTCAGGTATTTGCCTATGCGGGAGAATAATCTGAAATTATTGGGCATCGAATTACACAACATGACTTTTATCAATGCCGTGGGGGTTCCAATCATTGCTGTCGTCCAGGGCTTGATTGCCTTCTTCTTATACCTGTATGCCGGAGTTGAAGATGCCGGTCTTTGGGCTATACTTACAGGAGCGGCCTCCATCATTCCATTGGTAGGTACCGGTATCATTTGGGTTCCCATCACCGTCATACTTCTCGCTATGGGAAAGATCACCGAAGGCCTTGTGGTCGGCATCGGATGCCTTATCGTCCTTGGCAATGTGGATAATCTTATCAGGATGTACGTTTCCAGCAAGATGGGCGATGTTCATCCAGTTGTGACTTTTTTGGGTGTTTTCATGGGGCTGAATATATTCGGGCTGCCCGGACTGGTTTTCGGCCCGTTGATTATTTCCTATTTTTTGATATTCATCAAAATGTTCAAAGCGGAGTATGGCACTATTGAGTCCCGTATAATTACTGATCTTGCCGAAGATCCTCCGACAGATCCACCACCGTCATAAATAGTTATCATACACTTTGCCAATTTCTTTCGGGACTTTTGTGGGATTCCTTTTTTCATCTCCGACCAATACAATTTGCGTAATATGATAATTCAGAGGAGTGTAGTCCACTATGGATATGTTTCTGATATAATGACATCCCGTAATTATTACAGTATAATAAATTCTACCTGCAACAACCGGATGTCTTGATGGCAAGGCTGATTCCTTAGGCCACGCAGGAACCCACCGTTTTCCAAACCACATAAACACCAGGCTATACCAAGATGATTTATATAATAGTTCATAATTTTTTGGTATAACCTAATTAGTTTGGAAATCAACAGGCTATAACTTCATCTGCCGGATTTCACTTCCTTATACAGATTATCAAGCTGTTCTGTCAGCCTTTCCGGATAAAACTGTGCCAAATGCCTTTGAACTTCAATGTTTTCCCCAAAAGATTCTTTTGTTCCTATTTTTTGCATCATCAAGGCTGCCAATTCCTCCTCATCACCGCCATCGATGTAATAGGCTACTTTTCCTCCTGCCTCTACCAATGAAGACCTTCGAGTGGTGATGACGGGAGTGCCGCAAGCTATGGACTCCAGTACCGGAAGGCCAAATCCTTCCATCAGGCTCGGATACACTGAAATAGATGCCAGCCTGTAAAAAATGTTGATTTCATCCAGACTGGGGTTCTTGATTCTTATGATGTTGTGGTGCAGTTTGAGATCGTCAATGAGTTGTTCTATATAATCCAGGTATATCTTGCCGTTGCCTACGATTATCAGGGGAAGCCGCTTTTTGGGAGGCATCAGGTCCAGCGCCTTGATGAGGACTTCCAGGTTCTTTCTCCTGATGATGGAGCCGACATACAGAATAAATTCAGCCGGGAGATTGTATTTTTCCCTGACATTTGAAATGGTTTCCATGGCAGGAGTGTGCCTGAAAATCGGATGGATCGTCTGGTAAATCACCTGAATCCTTTGCGGCCGGATACCAAAATGCTCCATAATATCAGTCCGTGTGGCTTCACTGATGGCAATGATTCGGTCAGCTTTCGAACAGGCTGCGCTGAATTTTTTTTCATAAACCCACCGGTCAATTAACGGAAAATCCATCGGAAAATACTTGTACAGAAGATCATGGATAGTAACGACCGAAGGGATTTTTGATTTTTCCAAATTGAATGGCAATTCGTGACTCAAGCCATGATACAGCTCTATCCCATCTTTTCTAAGATTATGTGTCATACCAAAGCTTCGCCAGCCCATTTTAGCGGGACCCATAGGAGAGCGCAACCGATAACCCGACTCAAAGAACACCTCAGTCCGGTCATTTCTCACCAGACGAGGAGCATACAGATAGAGGTCATGTTCCGGATGGAATCGGTGCAAATTTTCCACTAAGGTCCGGCTATAGTTACCAAGGCCGGTATTATTGACAAACAGTCTTTTAGCATCAAACCCTATCCTCATGTCCATGATTTACCATCAAATATAGCTTATATGCCTGTAAAAGGTTGAGGGAAGGCTTAGCTCCCCGTAAATTATGTAGGACAAGGGGTATGATCATGCCGAAAAAGATGCGATACAGTCCGGCCAACCTCCATTTTCCAAGAAAAAGGAATGACTTTACCAGACTGGTTTTCTGCAGGCAATCCTTATACTGCGGCAAAGAAATCAACGACCTCAAGTTTCGAACGGATTGTTCTGTCTTATGGATAAACACCCCGTTCGTGTCAAGATCATCATGCATCACTGCATTTTGTACTGAAAGTACAGGAATTAAGTTCTGCTCCAACCGGCACCCAAACAAGGTGTCTTCGTGCCCGTAATCTCTGATGTTTTCATCGAAACCTATCGCTATGAAAACCTGACTTGGTATCATGAAATTGGAAGACATGAAAAAGAACCTTCCGTTTTTGTCTTGGTGGGAATGCAGTCGGGCAACCACTTGATTGCCATAACGAAAATGCAGCGAATGTACAGAATCGGCCTTGTGTATAGGAAAGTATGTACCTCCGCACCATACAGCATCCGGGTTCGTGTTGATACATTCGATGTATTTGCTTAAGAAATCCGAAAGTTCAATAGAAGAATCGCCATCCAGGAACAACAAATGGCTTCCTTTGCTATGCCTAGCTAAAAAATTGCGGATAGCAGCACGACCCACATTGATTGTATTTCCAAAAAAGAGTATGTTCCTTTCATTGGCACAATCCCGGTTAATCACCATGAATTCCTCCGGAGACCCATCATCTGCAATCAATATTTCAACCGGAATATTCACATTATCCACCTGTTCTGACAATTGATTCACCAGATTCCGGACATCTTGCCGAAACACGGGAATACAGATTGACAGGGAATAATTTCCGGACGGCATTACTTCAAAGCCTGTTCAAGATCGGCTTTCAGATCATCAAAGTCCTCTATACCCACACTCAGTCTGATCAGGGAGTCTGTTAGACCGACCTTGATCCTTTCCTCCCTGGGTATTGACGCATGGGTCATGGTAGCCGGGTGACCAACCAAAGATTCAACGCCGCCAAGGGATTCGGCAAGTGAGAACATTCTGAACTTTCTAAGTACGGCTTTTGCTTCTTCCGTACTATCCTTTTTAAGGTCAAAGGACACCATGGCTCCGAAGTCTTTCATCTGAGCAACAGCAAGTTCATGACTGGGATGTGTCTTGAATCCGGGAAAATTGACCCTGTTGACTGCCGGATGTGTCTTGAGAAACTCGGCTATTCTGGCAGCATTGCGGCAGGCTCGTTTCATCCTCACATGGAGTGTCTTGATACCTCTCAACACCAGGAAGCAATCCATCGGGCCGGGTGTGGCACCACATGCGTTCTGGAGGAAGCGAAGCTGGTCTTCAATTTCCTTTTTACGACACACTACAGCACCCATGACCACATCGCTGTGGCCGCCCAGGTATTTGGTTGCACTATGCAAAACGATATCAGCTCCCAGATCGAGCGGTTGTTGCAGATAGGGTGATGCAAAGGTATTGTCCACACAGGTGATTATCCCATACTTCTCTGCTACCTTGGTCACCTTGCGTATGTCGACTATATTGAGCATCGGATTGGTAGGTGTCTCAATCCAGATCAGCCTGGTTCGTGGGTTGATCAGTCGCTCAAGCTGCGCGGTATCATTGAGGTCGATAAAGTGACTCTTGATGCCGAATCTGCCATATACTCGTGTAATCAGTCTGTAAGATCCCCCATAAAGATCGTTGGTGGAGATGATTTCATCACCGGGGCTTAGCAATTTCAGGATAGTATCCATGGCACCAAGCCCACTGGAAAAGCAAAGTCCAAATGTGCCATTTTCAAGGGCTGCCAGATTGGCCTCAAGGACAGTTCGAGTCGGGTTGGCTGTTCTCGCATATTCATAACCCTTATGTACACCCGGTTCTTCCTGGACATAGGTCGAAGTCTGGAAGATGGGCGTCATAATAGCACCCGTACTCGGATCCGGCTCAATGCCGGCATGTAATAACTTACTGTTGAATTTCATCGATCTTGGTGCGGAAGCACCAGACTTAGCTTTTTTGGCCATGAGATTACTTTCTTTTTAAAACTTTATGGGCAGCGGCAACGATATCTTCTGCATCAAGACCGTACTTTTTAAGTAAGTCAAGCGGTTTGCCACTTTCACCGAATTTATCATTTACACCAACAAATTCCAATGGGTAAGGCTTGTTTTGGGTGACGAGATGAGCTATGGCATCGCCGAGACCACCATTGATCTGGTGTTCTTCACAAACCACGCCGCAATGCGTCTTTGAAAACGAATCCAGGATAGTATCTGCATCCAACGGCTTGATGGTAGGCACACTGATGACATCAACTGAAACGCCCCGGGCTTCCAGAGATTTTGCAGCCTCTACTGCATTCCATACCATATGACCGGTAGCGAAAAGGCTTACATCTGTACCTGATCCCAATCTGTCTGCCTTGCCGATGACAAATGGTGTCTCTGCATCAGTGAAAACAGGCCAATCCGGACGACCAAACCGTAGATATGCAGGGCCTTGATGGTCAACCAAAGCAAGTACCGCCTGCCTGGTTTGATTGGCATCGATGGGACAAATAACTGTCATTCCCGGCAACATACGCATCAAGCCTATATCTTCAAGAATCTGGTGTGTGGCACCATCCTCACCCAGGGTCAAACCGGCGTGTGATGCACAAATTTTCACATTTTTTCCGGAATAGGCAATGGATTGTCTTATCTGGTCATATACACGTCCTGTGGAGAAATTGGCGAAAGTGCCGGTAAATGGAATCTTGCCCGCTGTCGCCAATCCTGCTGCCACGCCCATCATATTAGCTTCCCCGATACCCATCTGGACGAATCGGTCAGGAAATGCTTCAATAAATTGTTCCAGTTTCAGGGAACCGAGCAGGTCGGCTACCATAGCTATGACATTCTTATTTCTTTTTCCGGCTTCAAAGATACCTTCACCGTATCCATCACGGGTTGCTTTTTTACCGGTTGCTACTATATCGTGGATATTCATGATTTAATGTTTTGGTAGTGGAGCCTGATAATTTTCGTTATATACATAGTCACCTAAGGTTTCTTCCAGCTGTGCAAGCGCGATCTCAACCTGATCCTTGTTTGGGGCCTTTCCGTGCCATTTGTTGGTACCCATCATAAAGTCAACACCTTCGCCCATATTGGTGCGCATCAGGATGACCGTTGGAATTTCCGAGCCGCGATGAGTCTTAGCCTCTTCCAAGGCGTTAACTATGGACTCCATATCATTCCCATTGGTCACCACAACCCGCCAGCCGAAGGTACGCCATTTGCCTTCCAGATCGCCAAGACTCAGGATTTCATTATTTGGACCATCGATCTGCTGGCCATTCCAGTCAACGATGACAATAAGGTTATCCAATTTATGAAATGGAGCGAACATGGCAGCTTCCCAAATCTGACCTTCCTGCAACTCTCCGTCACCGGTAGAGACAAAAACAAAACCCGGATCATTGTCCATCTTCTTAGCAAGAGCGATACCGACACCAACTGAAAAACCCTGACCCAGCGAACCGGTGGCAACTCTTATACCCGGCAAACCTTCATGAGTAGTCGGGTGACCCTGAAGCCGGCTGTTTAGTTTTCGGAAAGTAGATAGTTCCTCCAGCGGAAAATATCCGCGCCGCGCTAAAACACTGTATAGCAACGGTGAAATATGCCCATTGGACATCACAAAGGCATCCTCTCCCCTGGCATCCATCTTAAACTCCTCCGACTGGTCCATGACGCTGAAGTAAAGTGCCGTCAATAATTCGGCGCACCCCAGTGAGCCACCCGGATGACCGCTGGAAGCAATGTAGACCATGCGCAGTATATCGCGCCGAACCTGGGTAGCTATTATCTTAAGCTGCCCAATATCCTTTATTTTTTCTTTCATGATAGTCTCGGTAATTAAGCTGCAAAAGTATAAATAATAAAGGGGAAAGCACTAAAAAAAAGAAGAATCAATACTCCGAATTTAATATCTATAAAGAAAACAGCAGTCTCTCAATAAGGGTTCGGATAATTCTGACATTTATTTGTTGAAGAAAGGTGTCTGTTTGTCCCAATTAGCTTAGACCGCACCTTTTGCACCGGAATTAGCCTAAAGACGATGACTCAAATTGAACTATATTAATTTCAAAATCACAACTTACCACTTTTGCAATTGCAAATCAGCATTAAAGGTAAATGTGATGATCTGTGCTCATAATCCGTACAGGTCAATGTCAATAGATGACACCCAAATCGGTCTATAACTCACATCATTCATTCCAATGGAAATTATATTTAACTTGAAGGTATCTTTAAAAATTATTAAAAAATATAGCTGCAGAAATAGAAGTCGGAAGGTGTGCTTTCTTATTAAAGAAACAACCCCGTTGTACAACTGTAGAAATGGAACATAAAGAATATTGTGCAATACCAAAATTTTATGAACTATTATATAAATCATCTTGGTATAACATCCAAAGCAGTTAATCCCAGATTACGCAATAGGATTTTTTTGATTAAAAAAAAAGGTGTAATTT
>ERZ761607.518-NODE-518-length-66201-cov-8.181749_pt1 | contig 66201 bp, 51 predicted proteins | sample MGYA00511164_ERZ761607 | MGnify/ENA primary metagenome ERZ761607 (study PRJEB28899, sample SAMN02445080) | bioreactor sludge metagenome | biome: EBPR sludge | place: Australia: Brisbane, Thorneside Wastewater Treatment Plant | collected 2011-06-22 ...
TCTGAACCCAGCTCGCGTACCGCTTTAATTGGCGAACAGCCAAACCCTTGGGACCGCCTTCAGCCCCAGGATGCGATGGGCCGACATCGAGGTGCCAAACCGCCTCGCCGCTATGGACGCTCGGAGGCGATCAGCCTGTTATCCCCAGCGTACCTTTTATCCGTTGAGCTATGGCCCTTCCACACGGGACCACAGGATCACTTTGGCCGCCTTTCAGCTCTGCTTGTGCCGTAGCACTCGCAGTCAAGCCCGCTTCTACCAATGCGCTCGACGAACGATTGCCAACCGTTCTGAGCGGGCCTTTGCACTCCTCCGTTACTCTTTTGGAGGAGACCGCCCCAGTCAAACTAACCACTTAGCACGGTTCCCTGCCCGGATTCACGGGATCAGGGTGAGACGACGAATGCAAACAGGGTGGTATTTCACTTGTTGGCTCCTTCTGGGCCGAAACCCAGCTATCAACGCCTCCCACCTATGCTACGCAGTTTTCAGCCGGCGTCAGTACCAAGCTATAGTAAAGGTGCATGGGGTCTTTCCGTCTTGCTGCGGGTAGGCGGTATCTTCACCGCCACTTCAATTTCACCGAGTCTGCGGTTGAGACAGCGACCAAGTCGTTACGCCGTTCATGCACGTCGGAACTTACCCGACAAGGAACTTCGCTACCTTAGGACCGTCATAGTTACGGCCGCCGTTTACCGGTGCTTCGGTTGCCAGCTTTGGGGCGAACCCCTAACCGACTTCCTTAACATTCCGGCACCGAGCAGGCGTCATTCTGTATACATCCACTTGCGTGTTAGCACAGAACTGTGTTTTTGATAAACAGTCGCCCAGTCTGCTTCCTGCGCCCTCTCCCGAAGGAGGAGGGACCACTTCTCCCGAAGTTACGTGGTTAGATTGCCTAGTTCCTTAACCGCAGTTCTCTCGAGCGCCTTAGGATACTCTCCTCGCCTACCTGTGTCAGTTTTAGTACGGACAATGCTTTGCCCCCAACGCTTTTCTCGGTTCTTTCGTCGCAGACTTCGGCAACAAAACGGCCTCGATCTTGCGAAACCTCCACAACTAACCGGAGGATCTGCCCTGAAAAAACGCACGTTGGTTCGATCTCCACATCGGTGCAGGAATATTAACCTGCTGTGCATCGTCTACGCCTTTCGGCCTCGACTTAGCTCCCGACTAACCCTGGGCGGATTTACCTTCCCCAGGAAACCTTAGGCTTTCGGCGTGCAGGATTTTCACCTGCATTATCGTTACTCATACCGGCATTCTCACTTGCACACGCTCCAGCGCTCCTCACGGTACGCCTTCGACGCGGTGTGCAACGCTCTGCTACCGCTAATAAATTAGCTCGCGGCTTCGGCACACTGCTTATTCCCGATCATTTACGGCGCTACTCTACTCGACCAGTAAGCTATTACGCACTTTTTAAATGGTGGCTGCTTCTAAGCCAACATCCTGGCTGTCTCAGTAGAATAACTTCCTCACGAACTAAGCAATGTTTTGGGGCCTTAGCCGGCGATCAAGGTTGTTTCCCTCTCGACCGCGAAGATTATCCCTCGCGGACTCACTCCCGAGATAGTCATCATAGTATTCGGAGTTTGGTAGAGGCGTGTAGGCGGGTAGCCCCACGTCCTCTTTCAGTAGCTCTACCCCTATGATGTAGTGGCTCGAGGCTGCCCCTAAAGGCATTTCGCAGAGAACCAGATATCTCCCAGTTTGATTAGACTTTCACTCCTCCCCGCAGGTCATGCCAGAACTTTTCAACGTTCACGGCTTCAAGCCTCCCAACCCTTTTACGGGTTGTTCACTCTGCCCACGGGTAGATCACTAGGTTTCGGGCCATAAGCCTGCAACTTGACGCCATCTTAAGACTCGCTTTCGCTACGGCTCCGGTGCTTGACACCTTAGCCTTGCTGCAGACATATACTCGCCGGTCCATTATGCAAAAGGTACGCAGTCACACATTCCCCCGAGGGGGCATAGTGCTCCTACCGCGTTGTAAGTGTACGGTTTCAGGTACTTTTGACTCAGCTAATAGCTGTACTTTTCACCTTTCAATCGCCCTACTTGTTCACTATCGGTGATCGAGGAGTATTTAGCCTTGCCGGGTGGTCCCGGCAGCTTCACGCCAAATTCCACGAGTTCGGCGCTACTCTGGAGCACCTCTCAACGCCTATTTCAGTTTTCGCATACGGGGCTATCACCCGCTATGGCCGCACTTTCCAGAGCGTTTTGCTAACTGTTTTTCAGCTCGAGGTGTCCACAACCCCAGTCCGAAGACTGGTTTGGGCTTGTCCGTTTTCGCTCGCCGCTACTAACGGAATCCATGTCTGTTTCTTTTCCTGTAGGTACTTAGATGTTTCAGTTCCCTACGTTCGCTTCTGCACACTATGCATTCATGTGCAGATACCCTTGCGGGTGAGTTTCCTCATTCAGAAATCTCCGGATCAATGCTTGTTTGCCAGCTTCCCGGAGCTTATCGCAGGCTTCCACGTCTTTCATCGCCTCTCGATCCCAAGGCATCCACCGTACACCCTTAACAGCTTGACCACATTTATCGATCACCGTCTTTGATCCTGACTCGCGCCAGAACCGCATCCGACAATCAACACTGTGGCAATTCGCCAAAAAAAGGTGCTCGACGACATCCGCCCCAAACGGAAAGACATGCTGTCCTGGTGAACAGCAAAACCGATTTGTGAAACCGGTATACTAACTGGGCGGATGTCAGGTTTGGTGCTCCGACTTTTTCACGGAATCACCAAAGAACCCTTGTAATTGAACCTCACGTATTCACTTGTCAAAGAACTGTCGTAACTCTCGCTACGACACCCACTTAAGTGCGGGAGTGACTGCCCTGCTGCCAAGGCCTTCATTCTCAAACTTAAGCGACACTCACCGTGCGATGACTTCTCATCGCATTTCTACTCACAGTCGCCTCAACTCGGCGACCTCCAACTATTGAAGGGAACCGACTAAAGCAGCGAGTTTCGGGTGGGTGCTGTCTTCAAATCCTTCGTAACCTCTCAAATCATTGCAGCCGCGTCGTTTACTGCGGGTCGAAGATCATACGGCGTTCGTGGCGTGCGTCAAGGGCTGCGAAACATTTTTTTTAACTTCTCTTAACGCCTCAGAAACAAGCCCTTCAAACACCTGCCTGCCTGCTGTACGCCGACCGTTACTATCGGGTTCGACGAGGCGGGGACTATAGAGAATTCAACCAGCGAATCAAGCCCCGGTGCCCTTTCGCGACAGGCTCTCCACCGAAACGAAGGATTCCGACCCTACCTTTGAAGCAGAACCAGCGCTACACCCCTTCTCACAACACTTGCCGAGCACCGACTTACGTCCGAACCAGGAACCGAAAGCTTGGTGCAGAAAAAACAAAACGCAGAGCACGACGATGACATAGACGATGATGTGTTGGGTTGATTCGGACATGTCTTTTCCCGCCTCGGGCCGACCGGTTCACCGGACGATTCGATATCATTCTACTCGAGTGTTCAAACCTATCCGAAAAACCTCCCGGAGTTGGACAGAGTATGTGAACGGGGCCATCGTTACGAGCACTGGTTCATCGATAACCAAGTCTACTTCATCACTTCCCACGTCCGAAACCACATGCACGCATTCGAGTCCGAACGTGCGAAGGAGAACTTCTGGGATCGGTTCGAGTATCATACCCGCGCCAATGGGTTCACGCCCTGGGTGACCTCGCTCTTAAGCAACCACTATCACACTATCGGCTATCTTAAGCTCGGTGCCGGGCTGCCGATCATGGTGCAACGGGTTCATGGCTCCGTTGCCAAGCTCGTCAATGACATTCTACCCGCACGAATCCCCGAATTCTGGCGCAACTTCAAGGGACACGAGTATTTCGACGGTTGCATTCGCCACGAACGTCAGGCCCGGCGCGCTTACAAGTACACCTTGCAACAATCGATGCGCCACCGGTTGTTGACCGACTATCGAAAATACCCGCACACACGGGTCAATATCGAGATTGAAGTTGCGATCAAACGATCGTTGGAACTCAAGGCATTTCTCGAAGGCATTCCGTACAAACGGTACCTGGTTGACCCGAAACGGCGCGATTTGGACTGAACATCCAGTCGCTAAAGCGACCGGCCCGGTTGATCATGTGAAACATGCTCGACCGACCTGGTACACGACCAAACTCACGACATACGCCAATCCTGTCATGTACAACAATTGCAAGATAGGCCACTTCCATCCACCCGTTTCGCGCTTCACGATGGCAACGGTGCTCATGCATTGCATCGCCAGCACGAACCAGACGAGCAGGCTTGTTGCTACGAGTGGCGTCCAGACTCTTGAACCGTCCGGATATCGATCGGCCAGCATCGCTTGTGCAAGGGGCGTGGTGTCTTCGTCGTCACCTCCAACGGAATAGACGATGCCCATTGTGCTGACAAACACCTCGCGGGCCGCGAACGCGCTGATCAGGCCGATACCCATCTTCCAGTCGTAACCCAGCGGCTTGATGGCGGGCTCGATCAAATGACCTAGTCGGCCGGCGTAACTGTGGCAGAGTTGGGCAGAGGCGACGGATCGATCAAGAAATTGTTCGTCACTGATAGCTGTGGCCGGACTTATCCCTGAATCAAAACGCCACCATTCAGTCCCCGACATTCCGTCTAAAAACGGTTGGTAGTTGTAGGTGAACAATGGTCGTAGGTGAGGCGGAAACGGGTAACGCTCTCCATCGCCAACAACAGTTGCTGGTTGATAATCTAGCTGCGGCCGGTCGCTTCCGGCCACATGCCAGGGACGACGATACGTTTTCTGCGTCTTCGCGATTTCGGCTCGCAATTGCTGTTCGAGTGCAACGCCGGACTCGCGCGGCAACCGCGGGTAATACATCATCGCCCACAGAATCACGCTCAAGCAGAAGATGATCGTCCCCGCTTTGCTGATGAACGCCCATGTGTTCGTCCACACCACTCTGGCAATCTGCGAGAGTTTCGGGCGTTTGTAGCTCGGCAGTTCGAGGATGAACGACGACGGTTCGGTGCGTTTTGCGCCCAGTTTGAACAGCATCGCCGTGCCGACGGCGGCGATGATGCCCAGCGCATAAAGACCCAACAAAATCCCACCCCGGGCGGCGGCGCTGAATGTGGCGAAGAACGCACCGATCAAGAGCGCGTAAACCGGCAGCCGCGCGGAGCACGACATAAACGGCGCGACAAAAATCGTCGCTAAACGATCGCGCTGGCATTCGATCGTTCTAGCAGCCATGATGCCCGGAATCGCACACGCGAAACTGCTCAGTAGCGGAATGAAACTCTTCCCGTTCAACCCCACTTTGCTCAGCACACGGTCCATCAAAAAAGCCGCCCGCGCCAGGTAGCCGGAGTCTTCTAGAATCGCCAGAAACAGGAACAAAAGCGCAATCTGCGGCACGAAAACAAGCACCCCGCCGACGCCGGCGACGATGCCGTCGGCCCAGAGGTCGCCCAACGGGCCTTCCGGAAAAAACCCGGCGATGAATCGGCCGGCTTGGCCGATGCCCTCTTCCACCGCTCCCATCATCGGGTCGGCGATCCAGAATACGCTCACAAAAATGCTCGCCATCACCAGCGTGAAAATCGTCAGCCCCAACACTTTGTGCAGCAGAACCCGGTCGAGTTTGTCGGTGAACGTAAGTCGTGGCTCATAATCGAGTAACGTAGCATGGGTTTCCAACGCATTTTCTTTACCCCCATTCTCTCGCTCCCCATTCCTTTTCTCCTCATTATTCCTCTCAAAGTGTCGAAGAACCGGTTGGAAACCGGTACTACCGCGCGATGCCTTTTCTACCCCATCGATCCACTTGTAATGCGCTTCAATGTCCGCGTGCATCGGATCGATGCCGTTTTGCGCAAGTCTTTGTGTGGCATGACTTAACAGCGATTTGACCGGTTCCCGTTCGGCCAGCGCGGCGATATCGTCGGCGCGGTCGCCGATGAGTAGGCGCTCGGCGATGCTGGTGTATCGGGCCAGGCCGGGTAGCGCATCATCATCGAGGATCGCCAACCCGCCGGCGACGGTCAGCAGCTCTTCGTGCATCGGCTCGGGCAGGGGCCAATCCGGCATGGGGGGAACGCGCGCGCGCCGAAGCGCGGCTTTCAACTCATTGATACCCTTTCGGTCAGTTCCCACAACCGGCACGACCGGCAGCCCCAGTCGCTCGCTAAGTGCAGCGGGGTCGCTGAAGATGCCCCGGCGCTCGGCGATGTCGATCATATTGAGCGCCACGACCATCGGCCGGCCCAATTCGATCAATTGGCTCAGGAAATAGAGATTTCGTTGAAGATTGGACGCATCCAGTACGCAAACAATGACGTCCGGCGGCGGGGTATCGGCGCGCAGGCCGCGTAACACCTCCATCGCTACCAATTCATCCGGCGATCTCGAAATGAGCGAGTAGGCGCCTGGCAGATCAATGACGTCGGCCCACTCGCCGGTGTCTAGTTTGCAGCGGCCCGACTTCTTCTCGACTGTCACGCCCGGATAGTTCGCCACCTTCTGCCGGAGGCCGGTCAGCGCGTTAAAAATCGTGGTTTTCCCGGAGTTTGGGTTGCCGGCGAGCGCGACCGTCAGAGTGGAACGGGCAACTGTCATGGCTGTTCCCGCGGGCGAGGAAGGCGGGCCTGCGGCATTAGCGGGCGGTTGCGATGGTGACAAACTGCGCCTGCTCACCGCGCAGACTCAGCGAATAGCCACGGAGCCGGCACTCGATCGGGTCACCCAACGGTGCCCGCCGCACGACCTCGACATCGGCCCCATTGCAAAACCCCATTTCAAGCAACCGCCGGCGAAGCTCCGAATCGCCGGCGACCGAGACCACGGTTCCCCGGCAGCCGATCCCTAACCTGTTTAGCGAACAGTGGTTATGATCGCCTTGGGCCGGACAGTGCGGGTTTTCGCAGGCGTGCTTCTCCATAATCGAACCAATCTACGCTAATTGAGACTCAGTTTCAATCAATTCTCGCGTTTCGCACGTGGCTAAAACTGACGCAAGAACCGAATATCGTTCTCGACGAACAGCCGAATGTTGTTAATCGAGTATTTCCGCATGGCAATCCGCTCAATACCAAACCCAAACGCCCACCCGCTATACTCCTCGGGGTCGATGTTCACCGCGGAAAGCACGTTCGGGTGGACCATCCCGCAGCCGCCTAGCTCGATCCATTTCTGCTTATCTTCAAACCAGACATCCACCTCCGCACTTGGCTCGGTAAACGGGAAGAAGCTCGGCCGGAACCGCACCTTCGTATCTTCACCAAAATAGGCGTGCACAAACTGGATGATCGTGCTCTTGAGATCGACCATTGTCACACCTTTGTCGATGACCAATGCCTCAAGCTGGTGAAACATCGAAAGATGCGTGTCATCATGCGTATCAGGCCGGTAAACACGCCCCGGAATCACGACGCGAATCGGCGGCTTCTGTTTCTCCATGACGCGAATCTGCACCGTACTGGTCTGGGTGCGGAGAAGCAGGGATGAAGGCCGCACGCCGGAGGACGAGTCCGTGCTGCGTTGCTCCTTCATCCTGCCGTCTTCGGCTTTGGCCGGTTGAAGGTAGTAGTTATCCAGCGGGTCGCGCGCGGGATGGCTTTGCGGAATATTCAGCGCCACGAAGTTGTGGAATTCATCCTCCACTTCCGGCCCGGCGGCGGTGGAGAAGCCCATGCGGCCGAACAGTTCAACCAGTTCATCGACCACCTGCATGAGAATGTGCCGCCGACCAAGCGCGGGTCGATCGCCAGGCTCGGTCACGTCAATCCCCATGACATCGGTCGTCGATTCGAGCTCGGCCTTTCTCAGTTCATAAGCAGATGTTAATGCCTGACTTACGCCATTCAGCTTCTGACCGATCGCCGGCTTGTCTTCCTTGGCGACTTTACCGAGAAGCGGCATGAGTGCCTTCACAGCCCCCTTCGCGCCCAGAAACTTAATGCGAAACGCCTCCAGGTCGGCCAGCGATTTGACCGCCGACAGGTCGTTAGCCGCGGCGGTGGATACCTCTTCGATCTGTTCGAGCAAGTCAGACACTTCGATCACCTTTCATCAATCGCAACCATGCAATGCGTGGCGTATGATCGGCCCAAGTGTCCGCAATGCAAGGGTTGCATCCATTTATAGGAGACGGGCAATGGACCTATCAAAGCTTCCTAAACTCTCCGGCCAGGGCCACGCCGGCACCCCCACCGCGCCGCCGGGACTGGAAAGCCCGGGCGTCAATCTCGCCACGCGAGCACCAGTCCCACAGGACAACCTCTTTGCAAGCCCGGGCGGCGCGCTTATCTCGGTGATCATCGGGATCATTTTTATGTTCGTGGGCCAAAACTTCGCAAAATGGTCCCTCGCGACTGCCTCGGGCCAGCCCTTTGTCACCGGTTGGGTCTGGCCAAACGATGGAAGTGCCCGATCGGGGCTGCCGGTGAGTTACTGGGAACTGGAGACAGGCACGGCCTGGTCCGACTGCGGGATGTTTCTGTTCGGACTCTCGGCACTGATCGACGCGGCAGCGGTCATGATCTGCTTGCGCAGCCAAAATCCGGGCATGCGCGCCGCGGTGCTGCGGCTGGGCTTTGGCGTCACTTCATTGGCAACACTCGCCAACCTGCTTGCTTGCATTAAACTTTTCTCTCTTGGAACGCTGCCGATTTTCTCGCTGCTGGCTGTCGGCATCGGTGGATATATGTTGATCGAACGATATCCAATCATCTTTGGCCAGAAAACCGGTTCGCCGTCGCAGCGATAAAAAAAATGCCCCAGCCGCGGGGAAGTCGGCTGGGGCCTCAGGGGGGTAGGGAATCGGGCTACGTTAGTGCGAACAGCCTAAGAGTCGTCACCAACGCGTTTTCATTTCATATCTCAATCCGATTTTCCACGAATTCGCTTCAAAAACTCTTCTCGCCAGCAACGGAACCAACGAAGCTACGAGATTATTCAATCTGTCCACCAAGCTGTGTTTTGAACGCGACCCAATCTTGCAGAAGTGATTCGTGTCCCACGACCGATCGCTTGCCGGACGGGTGCACTCTTAACTGATGGTGCTCACTGTCCAGATGGTTTGCCATTGCACCGTGCCCAGTGGTGGGATGCGCGCGGCGCTGCCGTCCTGGATGCTGCGGTCGAGTTGGTCAAAGCGGCCGGTCGTCGGCTCCATGGCAAAGTGATGCTGCCCGCTCCACCCGCCGGCGCTAAGCCACAGGCCCCAGTGCGCTTTGACAGCCTCACTCGTGAAAGCGATTTCCAGTTGCCGGCCCCGGCTCGGATATCGGATGACCGCCGGCGCTGCGATGACATCATGCGAGAAGACTTTCCACCCACCGACTGGAAGCCGCGCCGGCCGCGAAAGATCGTACTTTCCATCGACCAAAGGCCATTCAAATGCTTTCTGGTGCTCCACCCCCGCCACGCCGTGGCTGTGTCGCCATGCCTTGTCGATTGCGACATCGATCTCGACGCCCCCTTCCATATTGCATAGTGCGTGCTGCGCCCAGACGAACCGAAACTCAAAAGGCGCAAGGTTGACCGCCGAATAGGTTGCGACAATCTTGTTTTCAATCAGTTGAAGTTTGCGCGAGAACCGATACCCAAATCGAAGCCCATGCGAGAGGGTCGTGATCCCGTCCTTCGTAGGCACCGCGGTGCATGGGAGTGAATAAACCTCGCCATGATCGGGAATGGCAATGTGATCGTAAGGATGCCCAACATAGTTCCCGCTGCCCACCGCTGGGAAGCACTCATCCCAGCCTGCGTACCAGGTGGCGTCGTATTGCCTGCCGTACATGCATTCTTCGGGCAACTCTGCCGGGTAGTTAAACATCAGCTCGTAGCCGTCGGCCTTATCGACAATCGACGAGATTTTGCCCCCAAGTTTGGGCCAGATTTCGAGCCGCAGTTGCTCATTCTCAATTGTCACAGATTGATTCACAGCCACCTCGCGATCAGCATGAAATCCGGAGCGCGCCGGAAACCGTCACGCACAATCATATGACTTCGCCCGCCGGATTCATATTGCCGGGAAGACCCGCGGCGGTTTGAGAGCAGGCGCTGGCGATGGATTCTGGCGCGCCGAAAAGCGCGCCGTGGGGGTGCTTCGGGCGAAAGGGCAGCGGTTACCCCGGCTGAGTTGCCGGAACAGCGGCCGGCACTTCGCCGCCCGCCGGCGCAAGCGAGGGGCCTTCTGCAGGAGCCTCGGCGGTCGGGGCGGCGTCGGCAGAGGGTTGCGATGTTGGGGGATTCGTGACTGCCCCGGCCGCGGTCATCTCCGAGGTCGGGCGCACGACAATCACCACGTCAGTCAGCGTGTCATCGGTGCGGGCGACCGATTGCCGGGTTATCGACACAGCCGCCCCGTCAATCGTGGCATCTTCACCCAGCGCCGCCCGAAGCTTCTTTCCCGCCTCTTCGACCGTCAGACCTGCAACGGCAATCGGTTCGAGCGGCGGAACCTGCATTGACCCATCCGGTCCAACCTCAATCAGATGCCCCCCGCCTACGTTTGACTGGATCTGCAGCGGGAGGTTGATCGTCAACTGATCGCCGATGGCAATCACATCCGCATCGTCGCCGGGTTGCGATGCGGGGGCTGCATCCCCTCCCATCGCATCGAGTTCTGCGGCCTTTCCAAACTCGCCGCGACCCGTCCGAGCTACGTCGCTGCCTTCGGCTTTGCTGAGCCTGTCCTTATCCGATTCGAGCACCCCAGAAGCACTCGCTGGCGGCTCGGATGCGTCAGGTGCGGCCTTGTACCGGGATGACTGATACTGCTCCTGCGCCGCCTGACCGACAGCCTGCTTTCTTGCTCTTGCGGGAGATCGAAGGGCCTGATCGATGGCTTGATACTGGCTGCGCGTCAGCCTTCGTGCGATGAAGATCGACTCGCCGACACTCTCTTTCGCTTGTGCAAGACCTCCCGAAGCCACGTCTGCCTTACCCTCATTGGCGCGGGAGGTTTCAGCATCGCCCGGCTGTACCTGCTCGAACATCACTCGATTGCTAAGCAGCAGCGATGACAACTCCTGCTCTGTCGCCGCAGGGTCATCGCTGGCAAGAATGATTACTGGAGAAAGGGCTGCGTCGTCGGCCATCGCGAAGCCGGGAGGTGGCTGGATCGTGGCTCCAATGGTGGGAAGCCGCGCCACCTCAGGCTCGGTTCGGCGACCCGCGATCGACGCGGTGGCATCAGGCCCACCCCGAATCGCGTCCACCGCCGCCGTCAGCGCACGATCGTGCAGCACACCGTCGGCGCGGGGTTGATCCGGCCCCGCTCCCGGAGCGACGGCGACCCGTGTGCCCCCGACGCGGCCTTCGCCCACCGCGGCAGCCGATTCGGTCGATAGCGCTTCATCCGGCAACGTCTCGGCGGGGCCGAATGTCGCAGCCAAGTCGGTTGACTGCCTCGAATTCGGCAAAACCGAGTAAATGACGATTCCCAGCGTCGCCGTCAGAAGAAACACCGCTGCGATGGCGAGGTAGCCCCTTAACTGGCCCGGTCGGTTGCTGACGACTGCGTCCGACTCATCGTCAAGGAGGAGCCGGCGCTCGAGGTGGCCCTGGATCGACTCAAGAATATCCGCCGGCGCCGCTTCGCTCGGGAGATCGCGTAACAGTGCGCGCCCTCGCATAAGGTCATCCAGCAGCGCGCGGTGCTGAGGGTTGGCCTGCAGGTGCTTCTCGATATCGTCCCTGCCGGCTGCATCCAACTCGCCATCGACAAACGCGGCAAGTTTGGCTTCGATGTCTTCGGTCGATCGACCCATTGTGTCCGAGTATGAAGTCAGAAGGATGAAGGATGAACGATTCATCCTTCAGCATTCATCCTTCATCCTTTCTGCATATATCCCTTCAACTCATCTCTTAACGCAAGCCGCGCGCGAAAGAGGCGGCTCTTCAATGTGCCCAGCGGGAGGTCGAGCAGATCGGCCATCTGCTGGTAATCGAATCCTTCCACATCCCGCATAACCAAAATCGCGCGATACTCGCTGTCCAGCCTTCCGAGCGCCGCGAGCACCTGCTGCTGAGCCTCACGACGCTCGGCGGCGGCCTCGGGGGCCTCACTGCGAACGTTGCTGACCCGATCCACCAATGTCGCCGCCTGATCATCGCTGCCACCGTGCCGGCGCCCGTTTGCAGGAGCATCCAGGGAAAACACCCGCTTCCGGGACGCCTTGCGAAGCCGGCTGATTGACAGATTCATCGCGATTCTGAACAGCCATGTGTACGGCTGCGCATCGCCGCGGAAGTTTTCGAGGCTGATCATGGCGCGGGTGAACGCTTCCTGCGTCAACTCGCGCGCGTCCTCATAATCGCCCACCAACCGCAGGACGGCGGTAAACAGCCGGTCTTGGTATCGGGTGACAATCTGCCCGAACGCCCCCCGATCCCCGCTGCGTGCCGCCTGCATCAGCTCGGCGTCGCTTGCGGGAGCCGGTTCGTGGGCGGGTTGCACCCGATCCGGGCCGAAATGGGCTCCACTTACACTTGACATACTTTTGGACGCATCCGGGTTCACAAAGTTCCGGAGACGACGCTGCCATATCGCCTTGAAGATGACACGTCGCCCCGGTCCGATCAGAATTCGAGTGAACTATCGCACTCAATTGTTGTGACGTCAACGCGTGAGAGCCAGATAAGTATTACGTCGCCCGCGGCAAGGTGGACAAAGAAATTGTGCTTTTTGCCGCATATCCGATTGCCGTCACTACTCGTATAGTCGCAACCGACAGGCCTCGCGGAATGGAGACTGAAACAACCTTAACCCCCGATGACCGGCCCCCGCCATCGATCACATGGCGGAGTGTCGCCATCGGCACGGCGGCGGTAGCGGTGCTATGCGGTGTCGCTCCCTACAACGATTTTGTCGTCGCCAACACGTTTCTGGTGGGCAGCTACCTCCCGTTGGCGCTGGTGCTCACCATTTTTTTGCTGGTGATCCTCATCAACGCCCCGCTGCAAGCGCTGGGCCGTCGGCCGCTGGCTACGGGCGAACTGGCCATTATTCTCACCATGCTGCTCGTGGGAAGCAGCATTCCCGGTCAGGGATTGCTGCGGACGCTCATCCCTTCGCTGGTTGCACCTTTCTACTTCGGCGTTTCGCAATCGGCTTTCTGGAATGCATTTTCAGGACTGGGGCTGCCCGATTGGCTCTTCCCGGTTGATTCGGTCGCCAATGGCCGGAGCAGTGATGTTGTGCAACAATTTTACGGGCGCACACCCGACGACCAGACCATGCCGCTGCGCGGCTGGCTTGGGCCGGTGCTGGGCTGGGGAATTTTTGTCGCCGGGATGATGATTTCGCTGATCTCGCTCGCCTTTCTTTTTCGAACGCAGTGGGGCAAGAACGAGCGCCTCGCCTTCCCGCTGGCGCAGTTGCAGCTCTCGCTCATCGAAGCCCCCGCGAAGGGCAGATGGCTGAACGACCTCTTTCGCAGCCGACTCTTCTGGATCGCCAGCGTTTCTGTCTTTGCCATTCACTCACTCACGGCACTGAACGAGTACTTTCCCCGCCACGTCACGAAGATACCTCTCTCTTACGATTTTACCGGATTCCTCTCCGATGAACCCTGGGCAAAGCTGCCCTGGGACATCAAGCGCGCCACGCTGTTTTTTACATTCGTCGGCGTAACGTACTTCATTCAGTCGCGTGTGGCATTCAGTTTGTGGGCGATCTATGTGCTGATGCAGTTCATCACAATGTATGTCCGGCTGCGCGGCTCGGAGTTTCTCCCGCCAGCTAAGCTGGATCAGCACTTTTCTGCGTGCATCGTCTATGTGGCCGGATTTCTGTGGCTCGCACGGAAACACCTCTGGGCGATTGTCGCGTCGTTTCTCAGCCGAGATCGCTCGCTCCGGGAGGGACGATATGCCCTACTCGGGACCGCGGTGGGCGTGGCGACCATGATCGGCTGGCTCTTGTTCGTCGGGGTGAGCGTGGCGATGGTGCTACTGATTGTCGGAGTGATTTTGCTGGCTCATCTCGCCGTTTCGCGAATTGTCGCCGAAACGGGAATTCCCATCATCCGGACGATGCCCACCCTGCAGCAGATATTTTATAACTTTCCAGCCGCATCACTCAGCGGGCGCGATGTCTTTTTTGCTGGCCATGCTTCCATGACTTCAGTTGCCGCCAATCGTGAGAGCCTGCTGACCTACGCGCAACATGCGATACGAGTCAACGAAGGTGCTGAAGTCGTTCCCCGGCACGCCGCTCGCGTCGCCTGCGTCATGGTCTGGGCGCTGATTGTGGGTGTAACGTTTGCCGGGTTTGCCTCGCTGCACAGCTATTACTCATACACCGGTGTGCTGGCTGCGGGTGAGCCGCAGTTTGAGAACAAGCATGGATTGGAGACTCAGCCGGATGAGCACCTGATCAAACCACTCGCCTCGTGGAACGAGAAAAAATTCCCCGCGGCACCGCATACACCCTGGGTCCACTTCACCATCGGCGCGCTTGCCACAGCGGGGCTGCAACTGCTTACTTGGCGGCTCACCTGGTGGCCATTTGTGCCTGTCGGATACATCGCCAGCCAGACCGTGTTCATGCCGCAGATATGGTTCAGTATCTTCGTCGGCTGGCTCGCCAAAACCCTTGTCCTCCGGTTCGGTGGGGCCGCACTTTACAAGACACTCAGCAGCGTGTTCATCGGACTGATTTTCGGCGAGGCGATCGCCTCTGCAGCATGGCTGGTGGTCAACATCGTCCTGGCCTCGATGGGCTATGACTATCGGCCAGTACGATTTCTACCATCCTGACTGCCCTGAGAACGCTCACAGCGCCTGCATCGCACCTCGAGCGCCATCCCTCAGGATCGATTGCAGCGAGTGTGTCACCTTTTCAGATAAATCGGCAAGCTGGCTGAGATCTTCGCCCCAGATAGACGCTGCCGACAGAATGTGATTCACCAATGCCGGGATGTCGTCGCTCAATTCGGCCCAGGCCGTTGCAAATAGTTTGAGAGCAGCAGCGTCGTCCTGAATGGCATACGCCTCCTCACCGCGGCGGCCGCGGAGGGAGGCGCCATCGACGCCAGCCCCGCGGTAGAATGCGATCAGGGCCGCGAGTGAAAACGCCAGCCGCTTCGGCGACGTGCCGTTGGCCTGCGCAAAACGCTTGATTGACGGCACAATCCGGCTCTTAAACTTGCTCGAACTATTAAGCGTAATACTCAATAATGCATGCTTCACAAACGGATTGCCAAAGCGTTCGACAACGGCAGCGGCGAATGACTGCAGGTCGGGCCGGGGCAGGTCGAGCGTTGGAATAATCTCCTGCGCAATGCCTTCAATCATGAAAGACCGGACCATCGGATCGTCCATGATTTCGCCCACAAAATTCATCCCCATCAAGAACGCCGCGGGGACAGTCATGGTGTGTGCGCCGTTGAGAATTCGCACCTTGCGATCGCGATAGGGCGTCATGTTGTCAGTGAAGACGACATTCAGCCCGACTTCATCAAACGGTAGCTCTTTCGAGCAGGCTTCAGGCGCTTCGATCACCCAGAAGTGAAACGGTTCCCCCGCCACCAGCAGGCCGTCATCATAGCCCAGATCTGCGGCGATGGTTGCTGCGTCGTCTTTTGGATAGCCGGACACAATGCGATCGACCAGCGTATTAGCGAAGATATTCCCCCTGGCAGTCCAGTCCAGAAACCCCTGCGGAAGCGACCAATTGACCGAAGTCTGCCTGACGGCGGTGCGGAGTGCGTCGCCGTTGCGCTCGATCAGCTCGCACGGAAGGATGATCAGCCCAGGAGCACTTTCGCCGCCAAGTGACTGGTATCGCTCAAAGAGCAACCTCGTAAGCTTGCCCGGGAATGACGCCGGCGGCGCGTCGTCGGGACGGTCTTCCGCGCGATAGGTGATACCCGCCTCGGTTGTGTTGGAGACAATCACGCGAAGTTCCGCCGACCGAGCCACATCGAGCACCTGCTCCCACTGGCCGTAGGGGTTCAGTGCCCGGCTGATGCAGTCGATGATCTCGCGCTGATCGACCTTCGACCCGTTGTGCATGCCCCGCAGCAGCAGAGTGTAGAGACCGTCCTGCGAATTCAACTTCTCGGCCAAGCCCTGCGCGATCGGTTGCACCACCACTACCCGTCCGCCAAACTTCCCCGCGGCGTTCAGGCGGTTGATCATCCAATCTGCAAAACCGCGCAGGAAGTTTCCCTCGCCGAACTGCAACACTTTCTCCGGCAGATCGCGGTCGGTCGGGAAAAAGCTCAGCGAGCCGGGCTTGGAGTAGCCACTGGCGAACAATTCACGGTTGAGTTTTGGGAGTGTGGGCATGAGATCGATCGATGCTTTTCAGAGCGTTACGCCATTTTTCCAGATGGCAATTTCCCGGTAGCCGTGTTCTTCGTTTTTCGTCAGCGTCCTGCGGCTGGCTACATCGAGCACAAGATCAAAAAGCTTGTCGGCGGTGGCGTCGAGGCCCGCACTTTCGCTCGCCAGCACACCAGCATCGAAATCGATCCACTGCGGCTTGCGCTGCGCGAGGCCTGTATTGGTCGCAATCTTGATCGTCGAGGCGGGGAAGCCCATTGGCGTGCCCCGGCCAGTGGTAAACAGGACCATGTGAGCACCGGCAATCGTCATCGCGGTGGATGAAACGCCATCATTCCCCGGCGCGTTGAGCAGTGCAAGCCCACCGAGGCCCGGTTGGGCCGGTTCGCCGTAACCGAGCACTTGCTTTACCATCGCGCGGCCCCCCTTCTGCACGCAGCCGAGGCTCTTCTCCGCCAACGTGGTGATTCCGCCATCCTTATTGCCCGGAGAGGGGTTTTCGTCGATGGGTTGATCGTACTTTCGGAAGTAATCGCGGAAGCTATTCACCAGCTTGACCGTCGCCCCAAACACGTGCTCATCGGCGGCGCGGTCGAGCAGCACTTGCTCGGCACCAAACATCTCCGGCACTTCCGTAAGCAGCGTGGTGCCTCCGGCGGAGCAATGCTTGTCGGCAATACGGCCGACGAGCGGATTGCCCGTGATTCCACTGAAACCGTCACTCCCGCCGCACTTCATGCCCAGGATGAGTTCACTGGCCGGAATTGACTCTCGCTTAAAACCTTCGGCATACCCAGCCAGTGCCTCGATCGCCTGCAGGCCCGATTCCACTTCGTCGCTTACATCCTGTGCGTTAAAGAACTTAACGCGGCTGGCATCATGCTGCCCCACATGCTCCATGAACAGCTTCATCTGGTTGTTTTCACACCCCAGCCCCAACACCAGCACCGCGGCAGCGTTTGGATGCTTGACCAGTCCGGCGAGCACCCGTTGCGTGTTCGCCAGATCATCGCCGAGTTGCGAACAACCAAACGGATGTGGAAAGGCGTGCACACCTTCAATCTGCGTACCGGCAAACCGCTTCGATGCCGCATCGGCAATGCGCTGGCTTGCGTGATTCACACAGCCAACGGTGTTAACGATCCAGATCTCATTGCGCGTGGCGACGCGGCCATCGGGCCGCCGGTAGCCTTCAAAAGTCCGGATGGCCGGCTTTGGTGCCGGTGTGCCGGCAAACTTGTTGTATTTGAGGTTGGCGAGGTTTTCGCGCAGCCCACTCTCGACATTCTGCACATGCACATGCATCCCTGCGGCGATGTCGCGCGCGGCGATGCCGATGGGGTAGCCGTATTTGATCACCTTCTCCCCGCGTCCGATCGGCTTCAGCGCAACTTTGTGCGCCTGCGGGATGTCATCCTGCAGTGTCAGCCCATCGACCGTCGTCCCTGCTTGCAATGGTTCCAGGGCCACGGCTACGTTGTCAGAATCGGTAATGCGCAGGAGTTGTGCCATGTTATTGCCAGCCAGATAAACGGTTTTACAGCCGCCGAAGCATTCAACCCTTTAAATGCGCCTCGAAGTTGCCTGCAAGCAAATGCCGCACATCGCGCTGCATCTCCTCGGGGGTGACATTCCAACCCGCCGCAGCGATGTCGGCATACTTATCCGTCAAGACTTCGGCAAGGATCGTGCGGGTGTGATCCCACTTGTAAATCAACTGGTCGAGCACGCGCGCGTCCGAGTGCTGCGGGATGAAACTCGTGCCCAGCAACTCCATTCGCATTCGCGTAATCTCATTGATCAGCGACGGGTTATTCACGAACCACCAGCAGCCGAACACCATCAGGTTGCCAAACTTTCGCGCCGCGACGGCCAGCTCATGCTGATTCTCGCGCGCGAGCATGGTGACAAAAAAGCGATTGCCGGGGAAAGCGCGCAGTAAATTGGTTAGCGACTGCACATCAGACAAACCGACCATGTCGCCGGCATCGCCAAGGTTCGGATTCACTTTCAGCCGGCTACCAATCATCATTGCAAAGGGAAGATTGCGCTCCTGGCAAAGCGGCAGCACGACCTTCTCCAGCATTACCTGCCCGGCGCGCGCGGCCGGGTCGCCGGTCTCGGCGATGGGATATCGCCAATCCGGCGGAAGGCTCACGGCGAGATAAATCGCCTTTTGGCGATCAATCCAGTCGGCCAGAAACCGTTTCGTCTCATCGATCGTCCGCTGGCTCAACTCCGGTGAAGCTTGATAGCCCCACGAGGCGAGCTTGGCCGAGGCGTTGGGAAAGTCCCGCAGAATGGGATCAATCCTCAGCACCGCACTGAAGCGGGGATCGTTCGCCACCTGCGGGTCGCGCAGCCAGCGGGCTCGCTCGTTGTCGTCAAAGACGGGGTTGGTCATGGTGATGCGAGAAACATTGCTTAGCTGCATCACTTTGTCGATGTAGTCGCTGGGACGCTGTTTGGCGGTCCAGGCGCGCCAGCTCGCCAACGATCGATCGGCAGGACTCATCCCGAGCTTGGAGAGGCACGTCAACACCCCGCGGCAGGCTTCGCTTACGGGGGAGCGTTCGACGAAAAGATGTTTCCAAATGTGATCGGCCTGCGCGGACTTAGACATCTTCCAGAACTGCTCATGGGGTAGCTTGGTCGCCGGCACCACGCGGAAGACCTCGGCCACGAGATAGTGATACGTCAGCATCTCATCAATACCCCAGAGCATCAGCCCGGTGGGGTCGGGCGCGCCGGCGGCGTTGGCAACCGGCGTGCCGAAGGTAGGCGGATACACGTGTGTGTGCATGTCCACGATCGGCTGAGCGGCCAGCACCGACGCGACCGCTGCGTGAATCTGTTGGCGGGTTTGAACCTGTGGGTTGTTTTCAGTCATGCGTTCCATCGCCTCGATAAAAGTGAAATCGGGGCGGCACGAGTTTTTTGCATTCGTGCCGCCCCGAGATTGTCACCATTATTCACCTGCTTGTGCAGGCAAAACTGAGGATGTGCAATTGTATCGTCGCCTTTTGCACCATCCTCCGATCAACTTACTTCCGGCGGCGGGCCAGCATCAGACCCGCGGTGGCGAGCAGGGAAAGCGTTGCTGGTTCCGGAACGGCACTGCCACGCGGCAGATCGCCCGATGCGTTCTGCCCGAAGTTGGCGGCGAGCAGCGTAAAGTCGTCAAGGTTGACGTTGCCGTCGTAGTTAAAATCGCCCTTCGACCAGTTGCCACCGGGCGCGCCGAACGCAGCCGCGAGACTGGTGAAGTCATCCAGGCTGACCCCACCGCTGAGGTTCGCATCGCCCAGCCGGGTGTAGCGAACCAGCACCGCGGTTGAGTCACTGGCGACACCGAGGAACGGCGACGGGCTGCCGACCGATGACGCTTCGGCATAGCCCACACCATGCGTGCCCGACAGTGCCGCGGCATCGCTGGAGGTAATGCCGTTTCCGGTCCACGATCCACCCGCCCGACCAGCGATGATCAAGGCACGGATCGACGCTTCGGGAGAGTTCACGTCATAATCGAAGATCACGCCGTTCTTGGCCACGTCCAGTCGGCCTGCGGGGGTTGCTCCACCGGCGATGCTGAAGCCGTCTTCAACAAACTTCGATGTCGAGGTCGGATCGCCAACCGAACCGCCGGGGCCGATTCGCAGCGTGCCGCCGTTGATGGTCGTCGTGCCGTTGTTCAGCAGCTTCTTCACCGTCAGCGTGCCAGCATCGACAGTCACGCCGCCGCTGAAGGTGTTGTTTGCACCAGTAACGCTCCACGCGCCGGTTCCGCTCTTGGCAAGGCCAAGCTTGCCCGCTGCCGAGTCAACAAGTTGTGCGGCGAGGGTGTTGGCACCGGCATTGGTGCCGGTGAGGTTGAGGTTTCGGTTTTGATTGCCAAACGTCAGGGTTGCATTGGTCGCTGCGGCCACCGAGCCGAGACTGACAACCGCCTGCAGGTTGTTTGTGCGAATGAACGGGCTGCCGCCGGTAAAGCCGAAGTTGGGGGCGATGCCCTGAATGGTCGAGCCTGCCGGCAGGAACGTCGCCACGCCGGCTACATCCGCGGTGACGGTCATGCCCACCGTGAGACGGCTGATGTCCGAAATGCCGTTGAGCAGGCGCGCCGTGCCGCCAGTTGTAAGGGTGGCTACGGTCAGCGGGCCAACATCCAGCACAGCAGCCGCGCCGGTGTTGTTGAGGTTCAATGCGCCAGCGCCTGATGAATCGAGCGTTGCGCCGGTGGTATCGATCGAGAAGAGCCGGTCGCTGGTGGCGCCCGAGCCAACATACTTCAGCGTCCCGCCGCTCAGCACGAGGTTGCTGGCTGCGGATGACGACGAACCGATGCTCGACGGCGTTCCACCGTTGCCAAGAACGCTGGCAACCAATGTGGAGTTGACCCGAGCATTGTAGGGCCGGGCAACGATTGAGTTGGTGCTGGCGTTATCACGGGCGAACGAGTCGTGCGTGTGAATGTAATCGCCGCGAATCGTCGTCACACCGGTGTAGTTGTTGTTGCCCGTAACCGCGACGGTACCGCCGTTGGTTACGGTGACATTGCGGCTGCCGGTCAGTGCGTTGGTATTCGGCAGCGTAAGCGTTCCACCGCCGCCAAGACGATAGCCCAGGCTGGCGTTGGGGGTGATGGTGCCGGTGTACGAAACACCCGCAGCGACCGCACCGACGCTCATATTGGTAACGCCCGGTCCGGCGGTGGTCAGGTCAAGGTTGACCGCGGCATCAGGCCCGGCCAGCGCCAGCCCGCCGTCGTTGGCGACCGACATGGTGCTGGCATTGAGCTTGTCGAAGAAGTCGGTCGTGAGGGTGCCCGAAAGCACACCGATCGCCCCACCCGCGATGACGTTGATTCGGGAAGTACCCGCATTGCTATTGATCGTGATCGACCCGCCGGTGAACGGCGTATCAAACTTGCCATAGGCAGCCGGGTTGGCGAACTGCAGCAGCCCGCCGGCGACGCTTGTCGGGCCGAGCAAGGTGCTTGTTGGCCCCGTGAAACTGGTGGTGCCATCAGTGATGGTCGGCAAAACGCTCGAATTCAGCGTTAGCACGCCGGTACCGCGTTTTGCAATGCCACCGTACGAGCCAAAGCTCGGATCGAGCGCGCGATCCATCGCAAGGTCGCCCGTCGAGCCGGGGAACCAGGGATTGCGGTGGTTATAGATCGGGCCGTTCACAACCGTGTTGCCCGAGCCATCAAATGTCAGCGCGCGGTTGGCTTCGGTTCCGCCGTCGGTTCCGGTCGAGACTGCGATGAAGCCGTTCACCGTCCACGCCTTGTTATCAGGCAGGAGGTTGACCAATTCGCGGTTATTGCTCTGGAAAGCGTTGCCCGACATGGTGATCGAATGCTCGCCGGTCATTACCAGCGTGTGCTGGATCTGCCAGTTGTTGGTGATGGTGCGCGAGTCGTTGTCGGTCATGAACCGGGTGCCGTAGGCGTTGGCCGCGGCGTTTTGCTGCAGCACGCCGGTGCCGAACGGCTGATCGGTCTTAATCAGGAAAATGCCCCGGTTGAGCTGGGTGTTACCCGAGTAGGTGTTATCGACGTTGAAGACGTAAGTGGTTGGAATGGGCGCATGGCTGTTCTGGTTGCCGCCGGGCATTCCCAGGAGCACTTGGCCGTTGTTGAACCCGCCGTTGCTGATGACACCGTTAAAGTTCACCGTTCCGCCGTGGGCGAAGGTGATGGACGGCGTGCCCGTTGCCGCGATTTGCGGCGAGGTAAGCACGAGGTTGCCGCGCTGCACCGCACCCGGCTGCGACAGTTGGATGGCACCGAAGTTGTAGGTTGCGCCGTTGGTCAGCGATCCCGCCGTGAGCAGAATGGTTCGCTGCAAGACGGCGGTGCCGTCGGAGGCGTCGTTGTCGGCGATCACGGTGACGTTGCCGAAGTTAAACACGCCGCCGTTGGTGCCTTCGACGCGGAAGTTGGAGTTCTGCAGGTTGGTCGTCCCCGCGGCCAGCCCGGGGGTGCCCAGGTGGAGAGGTGCGGAGAACGTGTTAACCGCACCCTCACCGCCGTTGTGAATGATGGTGCCACTATTGAGGATCAGCGCCCCCCCGCCGGAGTTGCCGGCACCGATATCGATGGGGAAGGTGGCGTTGGTGTTACCGATCGTCAGTTGGTTAATGAGGAAATCGGTCGGAAGGGCAATGTTCAACGCCCCACCGGTGACGGGACCGGAGATGTCGGCGGTATCGCCGGCGACACTGGGCGTGCCGGCAGGGCTCCAGACGCCTGCACCGTTCCATTGGTAGGTTCCACCGGCAAAACTCTGCCAGGTGAAGTCCTGACCGAATGAGAAATGGGTCGTCAACGCCGAAGCGGCCACCGCCGCGAGAATCAACTTACTTTTCCGCATGATCTTTCCTCCGCGAGCGCACAAGGCACCCGTCCGCAAAAAATGAAACAAACAACTCTGTTCCTCATCTCCAAAGCAACCATCACGACCGCTTCGCGAGGGATGCTAAATTTGAACCACGTTCCGGGAGAAGCAAATGCACGTCCGGTAATGCGCTTCTAAAAGCAAATCCTCAGAATCCAGCCGGGTCAGCCTGTGGCCTGCCAGTGTACTTCTGCCGCAGCGCGTCTTTTCGGCCAAACAGCTCCGCATGGCCGTCGGCGAATGCGACATTACCGACCGATTTATCCTTGGTTTCTTTGGTGAGTCGCGTGCGTGTATGACGCGCAGCGACAGAATTGATCACCCCGGTCGGGTTATCCCAGTTATCCGGGTTCGGATTGAACACGCCGTCGTCAATCGTCTGTTCGTCTTCGCAGACCAACAAGATTTTGTTCGATGACGAGCGGATCGAAGAAATCTTGCCGCTGAACTTGCCGTCAAATCGATCGCCCGGGTTATCGCCGGCGTAGTAGTAGTTCATGCTGTAACTGTACCGGTACCAGCCGTTTTCCAAGGTGCTGAACTGCGATGCTCGTGCATCAATGTTGTCAGCCGGGCATCGATAGATGTTGTCAAGGGCGGGGTTGGCATCGTTCGCCTGCTCGGGCGTGGTGTGCTCGATGACCTTCGACCCCAGATACTTCGCCAATGCAGAATAGGTTATGTTGGTATCGTCAGAGCCTGTATTGTTAATCAGCCGACCATTCACCGGATCTCTTCGACGCAACCACGAAATCCAATCCCAACTCGATCGTGGGTCTCCGGCGCGGGAAACCTTGCCGCTGAAACCACCCTGTGCCGGCAAGCCACCCTTGTTTTCGGTTGAATACGTGACAATAGCCAGACTCAGTTGCCGCATATTGCTCAGGCATTTCACCTGATTCGCAGACGCCTTGGCTTTACCAAGCGCAGGAAGCAGGATCGAAATCAGCAGCGCAATAATGCCGATGACGACCAGCAACTCAACAAGCGTAAATCCGATACGGCTTGACGGCACAGAACCCGGGCCTGGGTAGTTCTCGTTCATCTTAAATCTCCGCACGCTGCTGATGCAGCGAAGCCAATTCGTTCGTTTCCGGCGAGTGTCGCTGATGATCACCGCACCGAACCTCCTGGAAGCGGCAATCTCTTCTTCGCGACTTCGATAACTATAAAGTGTAATTCACCTCCGAGGTTGCAATATCACGGAACGTTTTTGCGATTGAGCGCAACTAATTTAGATAACGCTTCACTCCGATACTGAAAAAACAGCCCTCTCCGCCGCATGTGGCATATTACTGGAACTCGTCCGACCGATGCGTCGGGCTGCCCGGCGGGGGACAGGCAAATGCCTCGATCGGCTGCAATTCAAACGCACCCGGGTCCAGTTCCACATGACAGATCGTCCGCCGCTTATAGGTATACGCCACATGCACGTTGCCGGTTTGCGATTGAATCACACAGGGGTAGCTATATTGCCCCGGCGGGGCCGATTCCAACTCGGCGGCGGCAAACCATGACCGGCCATCCGGCGAAACGGCTACGTTCAGCGGATAGCGCACCTTCTCAAGATTCGAGTGATTGTAGACCAGCAAATGCCGTTGCCCATTGACAGCGGCGGCAAGTGTGACGGCATCAATGCCGCTGTTGCAATTGGGAAGATTCATCAGTTGCAGCAAGCCCCAAGTTGCGCCGGCGTCATTGGACCACGACTCAAAGAGGCTTGAGGAGGTCGTGCGGCCGATCATCTGAAGCTGGTCCTGCGAGTGAATGAGAACGCTCGGCTGCGTGGCCTTGGGAATTTCGCCCTGCGCGATGTGCGCCGAGGCGATAAACGACCGCCCACCGTCGCTGCTGCGCTCGGTGTAGACATGCCAACCGGCTTCTGGCATCTCGGCGCTGGCGGGAGAGATGATTTCGCCGTTGGTGAGTTGGACCGGCTTGTTCTTGGCCGGACCGAGAATCCCGGCGGGCAACCGCTCGGCGGGCGACCAGGTGTGTCCGGCATCTTCGGAAATCTTGCGCATCCCCCACCACTTCGACGGTGACGGGCCGACTTTGTAAAAGAGCATGACCGGCCCTCCGCGCGGTTGAAACAGGACAGGATTCCAGCAGGGAAATCGGCCGCCGTCGGATTGGATGCCGTCAGCAACACGAGTCGGCGCAGACCAGCCATCGCGCGTCCGCCGGGCCATCCAGACGCAGACGTCGGCATGGCCCTCCTTCGTCCCGCCAAACCATGCCGCCAGCAGCGCACCGCCCGCTTCCAGCAGTGTTGCGGCATGACAAGAGGGGAATGGGGGCGAGTCGAAAACAAACTCTCGACGAACCACCGCACGCGGACTGATCCGATCGGCGAGCATCGGCTCGATTATACCGCGCAACGCCACTTTGGGGACGCTCCTTCGTAGTCATGCGCCACGCATTTTGGCACTGCGTGGATTAGGGAATCCACACAATCCAACAACTTCAGACAAACAACCAGACGGCTGTGACGCACGGTGCGGCGAGTTGTGCAGGATCAAAAGCGCAGATAGCCTGACGCACGCGGAGTCGGATCGATTTCTTGTCCCACCTTGTTGGAGGAGCTATGTCAGGTAAAGCATTTCTGCCCGCGGGTGCCCGGCGCGCCAGCGCGGTTGCATGGGTCATCATCGCACTCTTGCTCATTGTCGGTGGGTTTATGCTGTGGCGAGTTGGCGTGTTTACGCCAAGCCCGAAAGTCGCCCTCGTTACAAGCGGGGAAGGACCTTACTGGGATCTGGTAATCGCCGGCGCGCGCGAGGCCGCGGAGGCGTTTGATGTGAAGCTCAGCATCGTCAAATCAAAATCTGATTCCGAAGCCCAGTCGGCGAGCATCCGCGAACTTCTCGCCAAGGGAAAGTATGACGGCGTGGCGGTTAGCCCGGTCAACCCCATTGCAGAGGCTGCGGTGCTCGCGGATGTAAGCGCGCGAAGCACTTTGGTGACCATCGACAGCGACAGCCCGCTCTCGGCCCGCCTCTGCTTCGTCGGCACCGATAACTACGCCGCGGGAAGGCTCTGCGCCGACCAACTCCGCAAGGCACTCCCCGACGGCGGCGAAGTGATCATCTGCATCGGCAACCCCGACAAGGAAAACACCCAGCGGCGACGGCAAGGCGTGATTGATGAACTGCTTGAGCGCAATTACGAACCCGACCACGCCATGGACCCGCTGGAAGGGGCGCTGAAAGGCCCGCAGTTTACGGTGGTTGCGACGCTGGTCGATCATTCTGATCCGGCGAAGACGGTGGAACTTCTCACCGCAGCCCTGAAGGACAACCCGAACATCAAGGGTGTTGTCGGTTTGCTGGGCTACTCGACGCCCGCGATTCTCAAGGCGCTGGAAGCTGGGGGGAAACAGGGGCAAATCAAGGTCGTAGGTTTTGATAATGCCGAAGAAACGCTCGCCGGGATTGAAGCTGGCCATGTGCACGCGTCGATTCTGCAAGACCAGTTCGGAGCAGGCTACCAAGCGGTGAGAATCCTCGCCGATAACGCCCGAGGCAATCGGACTGGCCTTCCAATCTTTCAGCGTCGGACGCTGCCGTGTGAGGTGATCAATGTTGAGAATGTGAAGGCGATGCGGGCGCAACTAAAAGCTGAGCCCGCGGCCAAGAGTTGATCGACGAGCTAATCGCTGCGAGAACTGAGAGCCGTTGAATCACTGCGCAACGACTTGCAGCGGCAGGCTCGTCTCGGCCACGCGGTTGGACTGCGAGTCAATCAGGGTGACTTTCAATACATAGCGGCCAATCGTCAGGTTGGATGGGAACTTGATCAGCTTGCGCACAAAAAAGTCATGCCGCCGACTCCGGCTGGTGTCGCTGATGCTGGCTGGCGCATCGGTGAACACCTGCGGGCCCATTTCGCTGAAAAGCGCAACTTCCATGCTGAGGTTGGTTTCCCAAAGCTGTTCGGCATTGATCTGTGACGAAAAGTTTTCAATCTCGCAATAGATGATCGCCGGTGTTTCCCTGCCGGCGATCAATCGAGACTCCATCGTTTCATAGCGGCCAAAACCCTCAACGCGCGTCGCCAGCGCCAGCGTCGGCACGACAAGCTCGGCACTGGTCTTGAGTCGATCGGCAAGCTCCACCATGGGCCGAATCTTTTCGGCAGTCATCAGGTTGCTGTCGCGGCGCAGCGTCGAGCGGAGATTACTCAGGCCGTCGAGAATCGCAGTGACCAACTCCCGGTCTTCCTGCGGCAGCGGCGCGATCGCCGTCAGGTTGGGAACCGGCTCATCAAAGAGGTATCGCAACATTTGATACTCGAGGTGGCTCGCAACGTCTCGCGGATTCTCCTTGATTCGCTTGCTGAGTTTGGCGAGCAGGGCCGAATCGCCGCCGGACACCGACGGCGGTGCGATGTTCAGCGGTATCGATTGAACCTTCGAAGGTGTTACGGTAGCAACCGCGGGCTGATCGCTCACATCGGCAAGTTCGAGTGGAAGGTTGGATGCGTCGCTGAAAGTCTGCGTGTCGGCGGGCCCGGTCGTCGACGGATCACGATTCGGCAGCGGCTGCGACTTCCCCAGCACCTCGGCGGTGTGACCTTCGGTTGCTGCTTCTGGCTGACCTGTCGCATCGCCGGGCGAATCGCTTGCCGAGTCACCGAGCGATACCTGGAACTTCCTGGGGTCAAGCCACTGCACCGCCGAGCCGCGCGGAAGCGCTTCCGGCGATTGCTGTGCCAATAGCACTTCCATCGAGCGGGCGTACGCTTCACTCTTTCGACGAATCGCCTGCAGCGCCACTGCGGGGTCTTCAACTGGCGGCAACTCAACCCGCGCGCGCGCAATAGACTCATCGTCCACACTCCGTGGAGTGGCGACGATAGGCTCCGATGTAGTCGCTTTGCCGTCAATCGAATGATGGCGCGCCCCAGTCTCATGCGCGGCCGCATCATGCCTGGCCTGCTTGGGCAACAGCGAAACACAACCAGAAGAGGTAACGAGTGCAGCAGCGCACGCTGCGGCGAGGGGTCGTCTGACCATGGCTTCATCCTGAACTGTGACGACAAGACGCAATCCATTGCGTCGAGCCAGAGAGTATAGATTCAGCGAATGCAATCGCAAGCTGTGACATCGAGTTGTCCGCGTGTGACCTGCTTGCCGGGCTGACGCGCAATCACTAGGCTCGCACTCATGAGTGGTCTCACGGGTTGGCTCGGTCGGACACTGGCGGCACCGCTGCTTGGCCCGGTCAACACCGCGCGCGCTTACTCTGCTGAGAAGCTCCGGCGCGACGTGATCGCCGGATTGACAGTCGCCGCCGTCGAACTTCCACAGGCGATGGCCTACGCCCTGCTCGCGGGTGTGCCTCCCCAATACGGGATTTACACATCCGTGCTGCAGGGGGCGATGGCGGCACTCCTAAGCAGCAGCAATCATCTTGCAACGGGGCCGACCAACACCCAAAGCCTGCTGCTCATCTCCGCCCTTACGCGCCTGGCCGACCCGGTCGCGCGGCCGGAGGTCTACCTTCAGCTCGTCTTTGCGCTCACCTTTCTCAAGGGCATCATTCAGATCGTCTTCGCCGCGGCGCGATTTGGGGACATGGTGCGATATGTCAGCCGCAGCGTGATTGTCGGCGTCGCTGCAGGGGCGGGAGTGCTTATTCTTGTCGGACAGGCCCCCAGTTTCCTCGGCGTGACGACTCTACCCGCCGATTCGCAACTGCCCGGGCTTCCCGGCGCGGCACAACGCGTCTGGACTCACCTCGGCGATGTTCAACCATGGTCGATTCTGATTGGATGTATCTCAATCGCGATCGTAATCGCTTGCCAGTTGATCTCGCGATTTGTGCCTGGCGCGTTGATCGCCATCATCGTCGGCGCGGCGATCGTCGCGACGTATCCGGCCGCTGCCCAAGTGGCGACCATCGGCGCGCTGCCGAAGGAACTGCCGCGGCTGCAGAACCCTTGGCCCGGATGGCCGGCAATTCACGATCTTCTGCCGGGTGCCTTCGCCCTCGCCACGCTCGGCCTGATTGAAACGATCGCCATCGGGAAGACCATCGCCAGCAAGACCGGTGGGCGCATCGATCCGAACCAGGAGGCCCTCGCTCAAGGCTTCACCAATTTCGCCTCCAGCTTCCTGCAGTGCATACCAGGGTCTGGCAGCTTTACGCGCTCGGCCCTCGATCAAGGTGCCGGCGGTGCCACGCGGTTTGCAGCGGTTTACAACGCGATCTTTGTGGCGATTGTGTTTCTGGCATTGGGAGGACTCGTGGAGTTTGTCCCCCTCGCGAGCCTGGCCGCGGTGCTGTTTGTTATCGGCTATCAACTGATCGACTGGCGATATCTCATGCGAATCGCCCGAACCAACTGGGTCGATACCACGGTCTGCCTCATCACCTTTGCCGCGACGCTGGTAGCGCCTCTGGAATGGGCGGTGTTTATTGGAATTGGCGTCAATCTCGCGCTTTACCTGCGGAGTGCGGCCCGGCTGCACATGAACGAGATGGTGCCCACCGCCGCCGGGCCCTTTTTTGAACGCCCCATTCACGACCGCAGCGGTGAAAAGCAAGTGATATTTCTTCAGCTCGAAGGTGAACTTTTCTTCGGTGTCGCCGATGAACTGCAGACCCAGCTCAGCTCGCTCTCGCGCTCCGGTGTTCGCATCGCAATCCTGCGCCTCAAGCGGACCCACAGCATTGATGCAACCGTGCTTCATGTGTTGGAGGAGTTCGCCAGAGATATGCATCGCCGTCACGGCTATGTCATTCTCTGCGGCGTGCGCGAGGAACTCATGGCGACTTTGCACGCCTACGGATTGATCAAGGTACTCGGCAGGCAGAATGTGTTCGCCGCCAGCATCGGCGTATTCAGCAGTGCAAAGCGTGCGCTCGAAAGGGCTAAAGAACTCGTAGGCAAAAGTATTGATGACTCAAAAATCGATACCGACGAGTCGAAAGAGTTTGACTATCAAATCTGATGCTCCACACACCTCGGTGCGGAGAGGCAGCTCGTCGGCCCGCCACAATCACTCATCACGATCACTCAAGTAGCTGGGTCGCACGGATGATTCTGTCCCGAACAGCAGCCCATTCCGGCACATCAGGGGGCAACTCGATATAAATCGCCCGCAGTTGCTGTTGGTCGAGCATGCGCAGATGCGCGTAGAGCAAACGCGAATACTGCGCCGGATCGAGTGTGATATCGAGCATCGCAGCGTCGGTGACATCGATCGATGCCCGCTGTTCCGGTAAAAAGCGAAAGGCTGGCGTGCGCGGCGCGTAGTGCCGCTCCTGCATACCCGGCGAAGGCGCCGGAGTGGTGGGAAGAACGGTGGAGCCACCACCAATGCGTGAACAAGAATGCACTTCTCCCACCACCGCGGCGATCGCACTAGCTGATACGCCGCCGGGTCGGAGAATCCGCGGAATCGCGCCCGACAAATCAACCACCGTAGACTCGATTCCCACCGAGCACGCTCCGCCGTCCAGCACAAGATCGACCGAGTCGCCCAACTCATCCCGAACATGCTGTGCAGTGGTCGGTGAGACGTGGTTGGATTGATTTGCGCTCGGGGCCGCCACAGCGCCATCGAATGCGCGCAACAGCTCGAGTGCAACCGGATGGTCGGGGACGCGCAGGCCAACGGTTGCCAGCCCCGCCGTCACCGAGTCGACAATCGTGGGTTGCTTGGGCAGCACGATTGTCAGCGGCCCCGGCCAGAATCGCTCGGCGAGTCGGGTGGCCGAATCCGGCCAGCCCGCCGAATAGCGCCGCGCGGATGCGACCGAGTGAACATGGACGATCAGGGGGTTGGTGCTCGGCCGGCCCTTGGCAGCAAAGATGCGCGCCACCGCCGAGGGGTTGGTGGCATCGGCACCGAGGCCGTAGACGGTTTCGGTCGGAAAGGCCACCAGCCGGCCCCGCTGCAAAAGCTCAACGGCTCGCTCGATCAAACAAGCCCCTCACTTTCAAGCCAGGTTTTCGTCGCGTCCGAATCGGAGCAGATGAGAAAGACCTCCTGCACCGAGCCAGTGCCGGTATAGAGACACTTCAGCCCTGCATCAGTCGGATATTGTATCTTAAACCCCGGCGGAGTCTTCCCGCGGCGCGTCTTGATGCGCCCCGGAACAATCCGGCTGACGGAGGGGCAATCGCGGATGATGCACTTGAGCAATTCGTCAAGCCCACCAACCCGGCTGTGCTGCTTTTTTATCCTGCCGAATTTCACCAGGCTCATCGTAGTCGGTTTCGTTTTGAATTGAACTGGCGCTGGCGACGAATGGCAATTGTCCCCGGCCTTGTCTTACCTATACTTGGTTCGATCAAATAAGGAGATGATGATGTTAACTGTTGGCGATCCCGCACCCGATTTCGAGCTGATGACGCAGGACCATACGAAGAAGGTAAAACTCGCCGATCTGCGCGGCAAGACGGTGGTGCTCTTGTTCTACCCGATGGATTTCTCGCCGGTCTGCACGGACGAACACTGTTCGTTCACAGCAGGTCTGGGACAGATCGCGCCAGATGGCGACACAATTGTGTTCGGCGTTTCGACCGACAGCCCGTTCACCCACGCCGCGTTCAAGAAACAGTTTGGCATCGGCTATGACCTGCTTTCCGATCCGACGCGCGCCATGGTGAAGGCGTACGGAATGTTCATGGGCGAACAGCCATTTAACTGCGGCAAGCGCGGGACGGTGGTGATCGACAAGAATGGTCGCATCGCCGCGGTCGAAGAGCAGCCGATTCTCGAACCACGCGCGGTTGAGAAGATCGCCTCCGCGGCGCGCAAGTCGGCTTGATACCCGGCTTATCGGACACCCAATATTTTGGCTATTGAGACGGCGGTAGAGTGGCCGATTCATTCGTCGCAACATGCGATGGGCGAACTGGCTATTCTTCTCCGTCGGCCTGCTCTTAACTGCGGCACACGCCCGCGGCGGTTTGAGCAACATCGGCTTTCCGCTCATGGAAGAGGCCGATTTCGTCATCGGAGTGATGAACGCTGACGACAATCGTCTGCTCGCGACGGCGGTGTTTGATGATGCGCCGCGACGGATCGCCGATAATCTCGGCGATGACATCGGTGCGATCGATGACTCGGCTGTTGTGAGCGCCTTGTCGGAGAGTTCGCTCTCACAGACCAACGCACACGTCTCCGGCGCATGGATCGACGATGGCTCCATCTCGTTCCCTGATGGCCAGTCGGTTCCCTCGTTCGGCACTTCAAGCCTGGCGAACACCTCCACACGAATCGACATCGCGACGGTGGCAGTCCCGCTACCTCCTGCTGCGGTTGCTGGCGCGCTCGCTGTGATGACCCTCCTTGGCCGGCCACTGGTGACCGGTAAATGGCGCCGGCGGCATCGCTCGCGCCCTTATCGTTGAAGCTCATGCCTCCGAACATCGCGGTGTTTCATGTGAACAGATCGCTGTTGACGCTCACCGGTCTGACGCAGCTTCTGCTACAATCGGTGGTGGATGAACCTCGGCCCGCTCACAATCAGTGCGCCCTTCTGCCAGGCCGGCCTGGCCGGGTATAGCGACCGCGCGATGCGCGTCGTCGCCCGCCGACGCGGTTGCCCTTATGCGGTGACCGAAGCCCTGCTCGATACCATTATGCTTGCCGGCGGAGAAGGGTTGCGTAAGTCGATTGATATCAACGACGACGATCACCCTGTCGCCGGCCAGATTATCGGAAGCGAACCAGAAACGATGGCCCCGGCGGCGCGCATTCTCGCCGAGCGGGGGTACGACGTTGTTGATCTCAACTTTGCCTGCCCGGTAAAGAAGATCAAGAACAAATCGCGCGGCGGACACATGCTGCGCGACGTGTCGCGCGGCCACTCGATTCTTCGCGCCGTTCGCCAGCAGTTGCCCCGCACGACGCTCACTGTCTCGCTCCGACGCGCCTTCGACGATTCGCCCGATAACCAAGGCGCGCTCTTCGAGTTGATCGACGAAGCCTGGCGGCTTGGCTTCGCGGCAGTGCGCGTGCACGGCAGAACGGTGGAGCAGAAATACCTGGGCCGGGCCGACTGGCGCGCGCTTCGCGAGCTGAAGCAGCGATACCCCCGCAACACCATCATCGGAAGCGGCGATGTCTTCACCGCCGAAGACGCCGTGCGCATGCTCGACGAAACCGAAGTCGACATGGTATGGATCGCCCGCGGCGCGATTGGAAATCCCTGGATCTTTCGAGACGCACGCCTGCTGCTTCAAAAACGAGAGATGCAGCGCGGCGGCGAATCTTTGAAGTCACCCTTTGATCCCTCGGCCTGCGAGTCACTGTCCCCTCCCTCCATTCCCGAGCAGCGCGCCGCACTCACCGAACACTTCGACATCGCGATGCAGATCCATGGCGAGCAGCTTGCCGGACGGCGCATGCGCAAGATGGGAATCAAGTACGCGCGATTTCACCCCGACGCGCACGATGTGAAGAAAGCGTTCATCGAAGTAAGAAGCCTGCGCGATTGGCAAGCCGTGCTGACTCGATTTTACGAAAGCAACGGCGGAGGTGTCTGGCCAGCCAGCACCGCCGCCGATGAAGTCAATGACGATCCGGCGATGCAGACATGTGAAACCTAAGCGGAAAGATGCACTCAAAAACCCCCCCACGCAATCGCCTTGCCAAAGTGTTGCCCGAAGCCTGGCGGCAGATGCTCGTTCAGTCGGGCGCGCCCAAGCGGAAGTACACCGCGGTGCTTCGCGCGACGCTGAAGGATGGGCGGGTGATTGACGATCTCATCGTCGAGCAAGGCTGGATCATCGCGCTGGACCGGACCGGACTTGCCGGCACCTTCGAGCAGCGCATCGACTTCAATCCCCGCGACATCGTCGATGTCTACATTAAACAAGTTATCTGAACATACACGCAAATGCCCGCTGATCGCCAGCGCCGTTCATCCCGCGGTGCGGCGCGGAACGCTCGTGCGCTGGTTGGCGTGGCCGACGGTCTGGCTGTGCGGCGCGCCGTGCCCGCCGGGCAGGTTGGGGCGCTTGCCACCGGTGCCTTCGCTGTGTTGATCGATCAACTCGCCGGCGACCGCCGAGGCGGGTTTTGCCAGATCGCTCTTGATCTGCGAAATGCTCGCGGTGTTTTCGGCTTGCATCTGGTGCCGGCCTTTGGCGCGAGCCAGCAGGAAGTTGGCCGCGGACGATGCGAGCAGGCCCGAGTCAACAAGCCCCCCGCCCATGAGCGCGGGCTTTGCGGCGGGCTTTTTTGCTGCGGGGCGCTTATCCGCAGGTGCCGCTTGCGCCGCCTTCACTGGCGCCGGTTTGGCCGGGGCTGCTTTGACAGGCGCAGTCGCGCCGAGTTCAGATTTCCCCGCCGCCGATTTCTTCGCTGCTTTCGGCTTCTCTGCATTGACCGTAGCATTATCGGACTTTTTTGGAGTCTTGGCCATCGTTGTCTTTCCTCTGCTCGTACTTCACTCTCTATCGGAATCTCGACCGATCCAGCCACACGCGCCGCAGGATTCATCCCCTACCGCGCCGACCGCCCCGCGGCGGCGAACGGGTTGGGAGCCTTCCTCGCCCGCGAACCCGGCTTCGGTGTCGATGGAGCTTTTGACGAATTCGGGCCGGCAAGCTCGCTGCCCAACTTATCTCCTGCAAGCTTTTCACCGACCAGTGTGCCCCACATGGCTTCCAGCAACTCGGTCGTTCCATTTCGGGTCGCGCCGCTGATCGCGATCACTTTCTTGCCGCGCAAACTTTTCCGCAGCTTCTTCAGGGCCGAATCATCATCCGGCGATAAGTCGATCTTGTTGGCAACGATCAGTTCAGGCTTTTCGGCAAGCTCGTCGCTAAACGCCTCCAGCTCTTTGCGAATTGTGCGGTAGTTCGCCGCAGGGTCGGACTCGTCCGCGGGATACAGGTCGAGCAGATGCACGATGGTCTTGGTACGTTCGATGTGCTTCAGAAACGCGTGCCCGAGTCCTGCGCCATGTTGCGCGCCCTCGATCAGTCCCGGAATGTCCGCGATCACCAGTCGGCGTCCGCCAACCAGTTCGGCGATGCCGAGTTGGGGTTCGAGGGTGGTGAAGGGGTAATCAGCGATCTTCGGCCGCGCCGCGGAGACGGCGCTGAGCAGTGTGCTCTTGCCGGCGTTGGGCATACCGACCAGCCCGACATCGGCGATCAGCTTCAACTCCAGCCGAAGGGTTCGCTCTTCGCCTTCGGTGCCCGGCTCGGCATAGCGCGGCGCCTGATTCGTCGGCGATCGGAAATGCCAGTTGCCCTTTCCCCCTTTTCCCCCGCGGGCGATCGTGATCTGCCGGCCGGCTTCGGTCAAGTCGGCAATGGTCAACTCTTTTTCAATATCGTAGACAACTGTGCCCGGCGGGACAGGGACGATCATGTCGTCGCCGCGCCGGCCATACATTTTTTTTCCCATGCCCGCCTGGCCCGAGCGTGCTTTCCAGTGATGTTTTCCGGCAAAATCCAGGAGTGTATTTTTGTTGTCATCAGCCACGAAGATGATCGACCCGCCGTTGCCACCATCGCCGCCGTCGGGGCCGCCTTTGGGGATGTACTTTTCCCGCCGAAACGAAACGCACCCGTTCCCACCGTCGCCGGCCTTGACATGGATGATGGCGGTATCGATGAACATGGTGGAGACAGAAAGCCGAAGAGACGACGAGGAGACAACGAGTCGAATACGACTAGATCAGACGATAAAGCGACACAGAGAGACGAGATGGCGACGTTCGCGCACCACTTCGTCTCTCCGTCTCGATTTCTCTACGTCTCTAGATCTTTACCGCGATCCCACTTCGTCGCGAGACCTAGTTCTTGGCACCCGCGGGCACTTCTTCGCGAACATGCACCTTCCGTCCCTGGAACTCGACCTTGCCATCCTTGAGCGCGAAGATGGTGTAATCGCTTCCCAGGCCGACGTTGAATCCGGGGTGATACTGCGTGCCGCGTTGGCGCACGATGATGCCACCTGCGGGCACAAACTGCCCGCCGTAGACTTTGACACCACGGTACTGCGGATTGCTATCGCGGCCGTTGCGAGACGAACCGCCGCCTTTCTTATGAGCCATGACAACCGTCCTGTCGAATAGAAAATACGCCTCTTCCGTCTTCAGAAAGGCGAGCCAAGTTTTATACCTCCGCTAGCCACCCGAGGCAAGCGCCCACGACCCGGCGTAGCGGAATGCCCGGTGCGCGCACCCGAAATGTCGGCGGATCATCGACTTCGCCGAAATGGCTTCAAAGCGTAAGTCTATTCTTGGCAGACACTTGAGTCATTCTTTCTGGTCCTTCAGCCCGCAAATTTAAGTAGAAAAGCGTATTTTCAAAAATCGGGCATTTTCGGGCATCTCCGGGCACACGCCCTCATCGCGGAATCTCCTCCCCCATTCATCATTCATAATTCATCATTCATCCTTTCCCCCTCTACCCCCCGCGCTGCGCCACGAGTCGCGCACAGCGCAGCGCCGAGCAGTTTTTTTTGCCCGAGGTGTCACTACATGATTCTTTGCCACGTTGTGCGAGCGACAGATAGTGAGAGGAAGCCCCGCAACAACCTCGCTCAGTTCTTCTTCTTGAGAAGTCTGAGCCGGCGGCCTTTGTTGGAGTATTCGACTTCTGTCATATATGCCTCCATGAGCAGAAGCCCTCGGCCTGAACATTTGGTGAGATTTTCGTCGGCGGTGGGGTCGGGGACTTTGCTTCGGTCGAAGCCGGGGCCTTCGTCCTCGATGGTGATCTCGACTTGCTGCGCGCCCACCTCGGCGCGGACGTGCACCGACTTTTTCGGGTCGAGCTTGTTGCCGTGCTTGACGGCGTTCACCAGCGCCTCTTCCAGCGAGAGTTTAATGCCGAAGATGGCGTCGTCGGCGTAGCCATGATCATGCACCGCCTGCATGATCTGCTGCTGCACGGCCCGGGTCTGGGCCAGGTCAGACGGGAAATCGAATTTCAACTTGACAGGCTGCACTCGGGTTCGCCGCTCCGACACGATCTTAACGCGCTGGCGCGCGGGCAATTTGCTGTCGCCCGGGCGCGACGACAGACTACAGAAAACTACCCAGCGCCTCTTCTCGGGTCGGTAGAATCTTGAACAGCTTGTTAAGCTTCGTAATGACAAACACTTCCATGATCTGCGGTTTGATATTGGCAAGCCGCAACTGGCCGTTTTTGCTCTTCACGCGGTTATTGGTGTTAATCAACATTCCCAGCGCAGCCGACGAGAGGTGGTCGACGGTTACAAAATCAAGGAGCAGGCTGGGCCTTTCCGCTTCATCGATGAGGGAATCGAGCGTCTTGCGAATGTCCTCAATGTTGGCTTCGTCCAGAATCTTGTTATTGGTGAACTCAACGATTTGAATATTCTTATGTGAAACGACAGAAATCGGCGGAATCGGTTCGGACATGTGCGTTCATCCCGGTGAACTCACCGGCTGTTTCAATTGCCGCCGGTTTGCATCGTAAACAGTAAGACCGTGCTTTGGGGGTGTCAAGCGCCCGGCCGGCGGTTGCAAAGGCTTACAGGCGGACAAATTGCGGTGAAACTCCAGCTATGTTGGCGTCATGCGTGGCGCGTCGATCCACCCGCTGTTTTCATTCCTCTTTGCCCCTGACGCGGGTTGATGGAGCATCGGCTATGATTTCTGCAGGTGAGGTATATCGCAGAGGGAATCGGACGGATGAATTCTGAAGTGTTTGATGCGGTGATCGTCGGTGCCGGTCCTATCGGAATCGAGCTGGCCGTGCGGCTGAAGCAGGCGAAGCTGCGCTACGCACATTTCGATGCGAGGCAAGTTGGCTACACGATCAGTTGGTTTCCACCGCTGACACATTTTTTCTCGTCGAACGAGCGCATCGCGATCGCCGGGGTGCCGCTGCAAACTGCGACGCAGGAAAAGGCGACGCGCGAAGAATATCTGGCATACCTGCGATCGATCGTGCTTCAGTTTGATTTGAAGATTCACACTTACGAACCGGTCACATCGATCGCACGGCAGGCCGACGGCGCATTTGCCCTCACAACCCGCCCGCGCGGCGGGCAGACGCGCATGATGAGGGCAAAAAACGTCATTCTCTGCACCGGCGGCACTGATCGCCCGCGCCGTCTGGGCATACCCGGGGAAAATCTCCCGCACGTGTCGAGCTACTTCCAGGACCCGCACGCCTATTTTCAACAAAACACGCTCATTATCGGCGGAAAGAACTCTGCCGTTGAGTCAGCATTGCGTTGCCACCACGCAGGCGCGCGGGTGACGATCAGCTACCGCCGCGAGCGACTGCCTCAGAAGAGCATCAAGTATTGGTTGATGCCGGAGATCGAGGGGTTGAACGAGTCGAAACGGATTGCCGTACACTTTAGCACGGTTCCAGTCGCCATCACGCCGACGCACGTGACGCTTCGCCGGCAAAATGACACGTTCGACGTACCGGCCGACTTTGTCCTGTCGCTGATAGGATATGAGCAGGACAATGCCCTGCTGAAGCAGGTTGGCGTGGAACTGCACGGCGAGTCGCAAACTCCGCGCTTTGACCCGCAGACGATGCAGACCAATATCCCCGGCATCTACGTCGCGGGCACCGCCGTCGGGGGAACGCAGGATCGATACACCGTGTTCATTGAGAATTGTCATGTTCACGTCGACCGGATTGTGTCTGCAGTCACTGGTCGGCATACAATCATCGACGCAGCTACCTACAGCGAGCCGGAGAGCTAAATGTGGCTGATCGGCACAGTCGGGCGGCTGCGGCGATGACAGAAGGTGAGATGCCGGAGACATGAAGGTCGCCGCACGCGTTCAACTCCCGAGAATTCTGGACAGCACGAATGGGCTTTGAGTTTTCCAATCTGTTCGGTACCGCCCGCGGTCGGCGCTTGCCGGAGGTTGCGCCGATCGAGCATGTGCAGCTTCAGCGGCCCATGCAACGGCTGATGGATTTCACCGGCATGAGCATCGACGACATCGTTAACTGCCCCATCGCCAAGCGAAGTGTGTTGGGTTACTATAAGTTGCATCGCTGGGTCGAGCGGCAGTCGGAAGTGACTGAGCTTGAACGACAGTGGAACAACATTCGTTAAGATACGATCCATTTTTCGACTGGAGAATTGCTATGAACCGCGTGATCAAGCTGATTGCAATCGGAACCCTCGCCACCCTGGTAGCCGGATGCGGCACGAAATCATCACATACGGCTGAATCGGCGTCGGCCGGCGCGGCGCAGTCGAGCGCGGTTTATGCGTCTTTCGGCTCGCCGGTAAATCCGGAGGGTAGCGCCATCCCCGCGGCGAAGTTGCTGGGAGATGTGTCGCAATACGAGGGCAAGCCGGTGCGCGTCGCCGGGACGGTGAGCAAGGTTTGCGCGAAAAAAGGCTGCTGGCTGGAAATGACCGACGGCGGCAAGCCGTTGTTCGTCAAATTCACCTGCCCTGTCGATGGGCGACTCATTCCACTCGACGCTGTTGGCAAGCCGGCAATTGTCGAAGGCGAACTGGCGATCAAGGAAATCAGCGAAGACGACGCGCGTCACATCGCCGAAGAAGGCGGAAAGACGCCTGACGAGGTCGCCAGGATTGTCGGCCCGCAGAAGCAGATCACCATGAAGTCGCCGGGCGCGATTGTGTTTGGGCTGGCGAAGTAATCGCGCCATTCGCGGCCGCTGCGGATTGGTCGCAAGAACTGCCTGCGGGTTTCACCCCCCGACACGGAAAAACCCTTCCCCGCCGAGGGGATGCTGGCAATCGAGATTGGGCGCGCCGGGTATCGCACCGGGTGGGCATTGTGAAACTGGGCGAACTTTATTGCCGAAATTCTACAATTCTGATGAAGAACCAAAGTTTCGGTTGACGCATTTCGATATTCGGGGCATAATTATAGAAGTTATAGCAACGGTCATCGTAGTCCCGACGAGCGGGGCGATGCCCGCCTGCGAATTCAAGGCAATTTCATGTCGGTAAAAACGCTACGACCGATCGCGCCTCAACCCGGACGGCCTCTTTATATCACGGCACGAGACGCTGTCAGAGAAGCCATCGACCGAGGCGTTTTCACGCCCGGCGAGCAGATGCCCTCCACAAAAGAGTTATCGTGCCAACTCGCGGTCTCGCTGGTCACCGCACACAGGGCACTGCAGGAACTCGTCAGCACCGGTGTGCTCAGCCGGTCGCAGGGCCGCGGTACGTTTGTTCACGAACGCTATCTCGAACGTAAGAAAACCCTGGCTGATACGCGCGTAGGCCTGATTTTCCATGCCGAATCATCCTTAGCCGATTATTTTCACAGCCAGATTCTCGAAGGCGTACGTCAGGCATCGCAGCACCTCGCGGTCGATCTGATCATGTTGCGATACGGAGAAGACATTCGCGGTGAGTGCAACGGCTATCTTTTCGTCAATCCGCTGGGCGACGAAGCCGAGCATCTTTCGGGCATTGCCAAACCCAAGCAGCCGATCATGGCGATCGGCGCGAAGGTGAGTAACAAGCGGGTGAGTTGCGTCGATGTAGACAACGTCGATCTCGCCCGACAAGCGGTTGCGCACCTGATTCGGCTCGGACACACGCAGATTGCGTATGTGGGTGGTGCCGACGAAATCAGCAATTCGCACGACCGCTGGAGCGGCTTTCTCGCCGCTTGCACGGAGCGGGGCATTCGCCCGAAGAACGAGCACATTATCAAGGGTGTTTCGTGGCGGCTGGAAGAGCGCGAGCGGCTTGAGTTGATCCGCGTGCTGTCGGGCCCCTCGCGGCCGACCGCGGTCTTTGCCGCGGGGTATTATTTCGCGCTGGATGTGTACGGCGCGGCAGGAACGGTGGGAATTCGGATTCCAGACGACATTTCCGTCGTCGGCGTGGACGATCCCCCGTCGGCGGCCCACCTTTCCCCGCCGATGACCACGCTGCGCCAGCCGCTGGTGCAAGTGGGCCACTCCGCCGTCACCACACTTTACGAGCAGATCCAGGGAACACGCGTCGAACCAGCCCAGCGGACACTCTGGGCAGAACTGGTCGTCCGCCGATCGAGCGGGCCGGTGAAGTAGCCTGATTTGTCCTGTCCGGAAAGACGGTGCAGGACAGATCGCGCAGACGGCGACACAACAAGTCTGCGATGAGCGGGTCTTCGCGCACTACAGACCTCGACTCGTCCGTCGATGCACACCTTCAACCCGGAGCCAACCGTGCCAGAAATCAGAACTCCGATTGCAATCATCGGCGGCGGCTGCGGCGGGACGGCGGCGGCGCTGGCCATCGCGCGCAACGGCGGCTACTGCGTCATCACCGAACCAACCGACTGGCTCGGCGGCCAACTCACCGTGCAGGCTGTCCCGCCTGATGAAAACCGCTGGATCGAAGGCGGCGATGCTCACAATCATGCTCCGCCCGATTTCTTCGGCGGAACGCGCGCCTACCTCCAGTTTAGAAACGACGTTCGCCGGTGGTATCGCGACAATCGCCCCCTCACCCCGGCGGCCCGGGCGAATCCGCGGCTTAACCCGGGCAATGGCTGGGTAAGCCACCTCTGCTGCGAACCGCGCGTGGCACACGCTGTACTGCAGGCGCAACTGGCCCCGCACATCGCCGCTGGCCGGGTGCGCGTGCTTTACTATGCCGCCCCAACATCGGCGACGACCGATGGCGATCGGGTGACGTCGGTCACACTGACCAACACGCAAACCGACGAGACCATTACCCTCCTCGCCGACTATTTTCTTGACGCAACCGAACTAGGCGATCTATATCCGCTGGCCGGCATCGAATACATGGCAGGTGCCGAACATGCCAGTGATTTTGGGGAGTTGCACGGAAGGACCGATCACGCCGATCCGCTCGATCAGCAGGCGATCAGTTGGTGTTTCGCGATCGAACATCGCCCCGGCGAAGACCACACCATCGCCCGACCCGAGAACTACAATTGGTGGCGCGACTATGTACCTCAACTCGATCACGCCTGGCCGGGCGCGCTTTTTAGTTGGACGATCGTCGGCGGCGATCATCATGAGGCGCGCGATTTTGCGTTTATCCCGTGGCCGCACGAGCCGAAGGAAAACGAGCTGGAAATGTGGCGATACCGCCGCATTGTCGACCGCAGCATCTACGACGACGATGCCGCACCGCCCGATGTGGCGCTCATTAACATGGTGCAGATGGACTACTGGCAGAAACCGCTGCTGGAAGTCACCGCCGGGGAGCAGGCCGACGCCATGGCCGGGGCGCGCGAGCAGAGCCTTTGCTTTCTTTACTGGATGCAGGCCGACGCGCCTCGGTTTGATGGCAAGGGTGTCGGCTATCCGGGGCTGCGCCTGCGCGGCGACGAACTCGGGACCGCCGACGGATTCGCCAAGCGGCCCTATATCCGTGAACCGCGCCGGTTGCGAGCCCGCACGATCGTCACCGAAGCGCACATCGGCACCGAGCAGCGCCGACTGGAAAGGCGACCCCGGCAGAGCGTCATGGCCTGGGGCATGGCCGAGCCGTTTGCCGACTCGGTGGGAATCGGCCATTACAAGCTCGATCTTCACCCCAGCACCGCCCACCGCGGATCGCTCTATGTACAATCGGCCCCCTTTCGCATCCCGATGGGCGCACTCATACCGCAGCGGGTGCGGAATGTCATTGCGGCGGGCAAGGCGATTGGCGTCACCCACATCACCAACGGCGCCTATCGAATGCACACTACCGAGTGGAACAACGGCGAAGCCGCGGGACTGCTGGCGTTTTATTGCGTCGCCACCAACACCGAGCCGGCGGCGGTGCATGACGATCTGCCAAAAATCCGCGAACTTCAATCGCGACTGGCCAGCGAAGGCATCCCGATGAGCTGGCCTTGGGAGACGCGCGAAGGATTGTAACGCTCTCAATTGCGATTCATGACGGCGACTCTCTTCAAACAGCCCGAGCCGGATCCACTTCCCCTGACCAAGCGGCAGAGCGGCGGGCGGCTCGTCTCGCTGGATGTCTTCCGCGGGCTGGTCATTCTGGCGATGTTGATCGTCAACAATCTCGGCAGCTACTCCACGGCCGGCTATTTCTGGAAGCATGCCGGCTTCGTACCCCCCGCCGACGGATATGCGTCGGTGCAACTCGGTGCTTTTGCATCGTGGCTGCACCTCATCGCCACCGCCGACGCGCCAATCACGCGGGCTTTCACCCAGTTTCCGATCTGGAAACATGTCACCCTCGCCGATTATGTCATGCCTGGGTTCATGCTCATCATCGGGCTGGCCATGCCCTACTCCGTCTCGGCGGGAAGAGCACACCCGGCGGCGTTGGTCTGGCTGCGTGTCGTCAAGCGCGCGGTGATGCTCCTGCTGCTCGGGTGGCTTCTCTGCTACTTTCGCGATCAGTTCGCAATCTGGTGGCGTGATGAAACCGGCACCGTGCCATTTCGACTTGTCTGCGGGATGGATGTGCTGCAACTGCTCGGCGTAGGGTATCTGGCATCGCGCATATTCTACGAACTGCCCACCCGGCCGAGGCTCGTGGTCGCGTTGGCACTGCTTCTCTGGCACTGGGCGGTGCTACGATTCTGGCCGCAGGGTGAAGGCGTGGCACGCGGCACCTTCACGGCCGGACAAAATGCAATCTCCTCGATCTATAGCCAGCCGTGGTGGATTTGGCGTAGCTTTGAACCGTTTTCATGGCTGAGCATCAACTGGAAAGGGCTTATGTCCGTCCCGCCGGCGACGGCGATGATGCTGCTCGGCACACTCATGGGCGACTGGCTGCGGCGCGACGACCTCTCTCCCATTCTGCGGGTGCGGCGCCTCGCGACGGCGGGCGCGGTCTGTGCTTTGCTCGGGTTTCTCTGGGCGTTCGATCTCCCTTTTAACAAAGACCGCTGGACGCCGTGCTACCTTCTCTGGTGTGCAGGCGTCGGCGCGATCGTGCTCTCGATGCTCTTTCTCTTGATCGACATCCACGCCTGCCGCGGGTGGACTTATGCGTTTGTTGTCCTCGGTAGCAACGCGATCGGCGTCTATTTTATCTCGATCCTCTCCAAAGTACTGCTGATGAACACGCCGCTTGTGGATACGTCGCGCGCACTCTCGCTTGCGGCGGTTCGCTACGGAACGCTGATATTCTTCTCTCTCACCGCAGGCTGGGCGGCGTGGCGACTGTCGCGACCGCTGCTGCGCCACATCGGTCCAGCCAGCGGCGCGATCGTCGTTCTCACCGCGTCGATCATTTCGCTTTTGTGGTACCGGATGATCGCCGTCCCGGTCAGCCCTGCTACACAGCCGACCCTGACGAGCATTACCAACGCCGTAGGCAATGCGCTCAAGCAATCGCTGGGCGAATGGGAAGGCGGCTGGGCGTTCACATGCTGCTTCGTCCTTTTCTGGTGGCTCGTTCTCGACGAGGCGTACCGACGGCGCATCTTCTGGAAGCTATGACGGTCGGCCGACGCAAAGGTGCCATCGCCAACCGCGGGGTTGATGCGGGCAGCCGTGCTGGTACGAGATTCCGCAACAGACCGGCGGCGACGCAGACGCTTTTCAGCCGCGAAGACCACGCTGCGGTATCGATCGGGCAGGGTTGCAACCGGAAAGGGAACGCGCTTCAGCCGCGAACGCCGCGCAAATGGGCCGCCGGTTACGACGTACCACCGCGTACCACCGCGTACCACCATCGCAAAATGGGAACTCTTCAGCCGCGAAGCGGCGGCAGACAATAGCCCCGGGCGTCAGCCCGGGGACGACCGCCCGCGCCACAACAGCCCCGCAGGGGCGAAAGAGGCGACACGACAAAAACGCGCGGAGGCGAAAGACGCGGCGCGGCCTGCGTCACATCCGTGGGTCGAACGTCGTGCTGCGCGACGAAGCATTCTTTTGCCCCTGCGGGGCTGGACTTCCGCAACTGACTTCCCGGGGCTTGCGCCCCGGGCTACTTTCTACCGCCGTTTCACGGCGACGGAGCCGCTCCGGACACTTGCGCCCCGGGATCGGCGCTTCGCGGCGACGGAGGCTGCACGCGAAGCTTTCCCGGGGTTTGCGGCCCCGGGCTATCTTCTGCCGCCGCTTTACGGCTGATCTTCTCGAAACAGCTTGCCGTTGCTTCAAAACGGCTTTGTCCATTCGGCCTCATCTGTGCCTTGATGGGCCGCAATTCCAATCAATCGTCATTCAGGCGTTGATATCGGTAGACTGCTTTATACAAGCCGTTCACCTGTTCACGCGGTACCACTTGTGGGCGGAAGCGTTCGTTGCGGGGTTGCAGCCGGAGGGGGGCTTGGCCGGCATCGTCTTTCTCGAAGAAGACACGTTTGAACGTGGTCTGCCCGTCTTCAAAACGTACGAAACAATCATCCCCGTCCTTCATCGCTGACGACGGAGAAAACACCACGATATCGCCCTCGGCATACTTGGGAAACATACTGTCGCCATGCACACGGGCGGCGAACGCATCGGCATCGCGCACGTCGGGGCAGGACATGTATTCATCGGCCACCCCTTTCGGATAAGAAAGATCGGTAAAATCGCGCGGATACCCTGCGGCCACCTTGTTGATGATCGGAATGGTGCCCGTGGCAATCGGCTCGATATTTCCGCGATGATGATCCACCAGCTGCGCCAGGACACCCGACAGGTAGGCATCATCCAGGTTGAACCCTTCGGAAATGCGCGAGACATGACCGTTCTTGCTCGATCGCTGCAACACGCCGGCTGCGGGCAGGGTCAATGAATTGCCCCCGCCTGTTCCCACTTCCATGCCATGACTATTTTGACTAACACCTTTGCTGTGATTAACACCGTTGCCACCCAAACCATTGCCACCCGCACCATTGCCACCCGCCGCACCATTGCCACCCGCACCATTGCCACCCGAACCATGGTGCTCGTTGGCATGCTCTGGTTTCGCCCCTTTTCCCTGGTTACCCGTCGTTGATTCGCGCCCTCTCATCAGCTTTGCCAGCACCGCGCGCACATCTTTAGGCGTGCGCTGGAGGTGTGCCTGCGTGATAAGCTCTCCGGGATTAAAGCCGAGCGTCTGTTCGAGGCGTCTCAGTTTTTCATCGCTCGGGGGGTTGGTCACTCGCTGGGTCTCGATGAGCGAAAGATACGGCTTGCTGATGCCGGCCTTGCCCGCCAGGTCATCCAGAGTCAGACCCAGCCGACGACGTTGCCTGCGAAGTTTTGGTCCCAATGCTTCCATAAATGACACCCGTGGCCTCTCGAACAAAACCCTATCAAGCGACCGGCCACATTGCAAGACAAATACCGTACAAAATCCTAAATTTTTCGCTGCGGCGAATCCTCCTGCGAGATGCGATGACTGTAAATCATGCCACGACAACAGTTTGCGGCTCACAGTACTCAAGCAAGCCCTCGATCCCGCCTTCGCGGCCGTAGCCGGACTGCTTCATCCCCCCGAACGGAGCCTCGGGGGTGGGGCCGGTGCCGGTATTGACCGCAACATGGCCAAAAGAGAGTTGCCGCGACATTCGCTCGATTCGAGACACGTCGGCGGTAAACAAATACGCGGCCAGACCGTAGATCGTGCTGTTGGCCAGCGCGACAGCCTCGGCTTCGGTTTCAAATCGTCGAATCGCGACAATCGGCCCGAAGGTTTCTTCCTGCTGCATCGCCGAACCTTCTGCAAGGTGATCCAGTAGCGTCGGGGGGTAGAAAGTGCCGGTCAGGCTTGCGTCAACCGATGCCTGTGCAACGCGCTTCGCGCCGCACGCCATCGCATCTTCAACATGCCGGGCCACTTTCTCGACCGCGGCGCGGTTGATCAGCGGGCCGATCTCGGTCGAGGCATCCATTCCGTTGCCCACCCGAAGCGCCGAGACGCGCCGCGCCATCTCCGACGCAAACCGGTCGGCGACTGCAGCGTGGACAAGAATGCGGTTGGCACACACACACGTCTGACCCGCGCAGCGAAACTTGTTGGCCATCAACGCGTCGGCGGCGGCGGTGAGATCGGCATCGTCCATGACGATGTAGGGCGCGTTGCCACCCAGTTCGAGTGACAGCCGCTTGATATGTGGCGCGGTGGTCTTGATAAGCGTACGGCCGACCTCGGTGGAACCTGTAAAGCTGATCAGCCGCACCGCGGGGTGCGTGCACAGCACATCGCCGATCGGCGCGGCATCGCCGATGACCAGATTGGCCACGCCGGGGGGCAGTTTCAGCCCGTCGAGAATGTGCCAGAGCGCGATGGTGGTCAACGGGGTAAGGTCGGCGGGCTTGGTCACGATGCCGCAGCCCGCCGCCAGCGCCGCGGGAAACTTCTTCGCCAGCATCGCCAGCGGGAAGTTCCACGGGGTAATCAGCCCGACCGCGCCGGCGGGCCGATGATGCACCGTCCAGCTCGCGCCACGGATCTTCTCGCCCAGCGGCGATGGTGCGAGGTTGTGAATCTGCGAAGCAAAGAATTTGAAGAAGCCCGCCGAGTAGTCCACTTCCACGAGCGACTCTTTCAACGGTTTACCTTGTTCGAGCGTGATGATGCGCGCCAGTTCCTGTTTCTCTCGCAATAACGCGTCATGGATCGCCATGAGCCAGCCTTCTCGCGTCTCCAGAGAAGGAAAGTCTCTCCATGCCCGGTCGGCGGCGACGACCGCGGCGCGCGTATCGGGCGCGCCCAGGTTCGGTAGCACGGCGAGCAAATCGCCTGTGGCGGGGTTGCAAACCTCGAAAGTCTTCGATGCCGCCGCGCCGACCCATTGGCCGTCGATGTAGCCGCACAGATTTTGGAGCAGGTGAGATTGAACCATGCCGCAATTACCTCCAAGCATTCGATTGTACGACGACGGAGGCAGATGGAATAACGGCGGGGCTTTCCGACCCCAGAGTCCATGCGGGAAAAGACGGTCGACAGCCCGTTACATCTTTAACTGCCGACGGCGGTAGTGCTCGTCGGGGCGGTCGGAGATGCGTGTGACCTGATCCGTCGGCATCGGTACGACTCTTCCCATCGACCGAGCGCCCATGAAGATGCGAGCGGCCTTCGCCGCCATCAGTGTCGCGGCGAGAACCCCCCCGGGCGAGGCGGCGGGGGCGATCAGCCCGTGGTTGGTCAGCAAGATCACCCGAGGCGGCGCACCGTCGGATTGCATGAACTGCCCTGTCGCATCGGCAATCGCCCTCGCCAGGTGTACGCCCGGATCAACGTAAGGCACGACCACGCTGCGCGTTCCACAGCAGACGATCTCGTCCGGAAACCGCCGCTCGACGGCGAACGCCTCGACCGATTCGGAACACAACACCGCATTGACGCTTGTTGGATGCGTGTGGCCCACAAACGAGACACCCGGAAGGCTTAGAAGCTGCGCGTGAAACACCGCCTCCACACTCGGCTTTTTAGCAGCGCGATCGACCCTGCAATCCATGAGCGTCGCTTCCACAGAAGCATCATCGAGCGGCGGGCCGGCAAGGAGATTCAGCAGCGGTTCAAAGTGACACTCCACCAGGCCCGAGGCGTCGATCGTTGCGAGGTTGGCTCCGCTCGCCTTCACAAGAAAAGTAGTCTCGCTCGCGCGAGCGGAGGTGTTGCCCTCGCCGAGAATGACCAGGTCATTCTCGATGCGGCCCAGCTCATGCGAAAGCTCGATCAGTTGTCGGAGAATCTCGGCGCGGTCGCTCACGCGATTTCTCCGCAAAGAGTTACGTCAAGCCCAAGTTCTCTCATGGCGGCGGCCTTGGCGTAGAGCGCAGTGATCGCGCCGGCTTTGTCGTGACCATAAGCACATTGAATGTGATTGCTCTTGTGCCTGGCCATAAACTGATCGCGCGTCACCCCTTTCAGCACCGCGTGCATGATCGGCCATTGGCTTGTTGTCTGGTTCCAGCGGTCCTGAGTCTCGGCGGCGGGGAGCTTAACCACCTCGGCGAGGCCGGTATCAAACTTCAGCTTGCCGCTTTCCACGAACACGCGGCTCCACACGACCCAGCCCGGCCTGCTTATGCCCTTGAGCGTCCCCCCGCCGAGACGGAAATACATGCCCGGCTGACGCTCGCTGCTCGCGCCGGCCCAGCCGTCTATGAAATGCGCCGGCGGGGCCGAACCGCTGATCTCGAACACCCACACATAATCATCCACGCCCTCCCGCCCGTCGGCATACTGGCCCGGACCCTTGTAATGCCGTGCCCAGCGCACATCATGCAAGGTGTTCTCCGGCGGCTGGCCGAGTTGCTTCCAGAGTTCGTACGTTACCAGTCCATCAAGCCCGGCACACTCATCGACTTCATTGAAGTGCGGCAGCGCCTCACCCTTGAAAAGTTCGCGCCCGGTTTCATCAAAGACCGGCGGGCGATCGGTGTTGTTCAGCGTGCCTTCGACCAAATCGCTCGCCGGCGCGAGATCTTTCAGGCCCTGCTGGTATTGGATGCCGATGGTGTGACAGCCAAACTCGTCGGCAATCCGTACCGCGGCGATATACATCTTGCACTGCTGGAGTACCTGCGCCTCGGTGAGGTCGGTCTCCTCATTTGTGCCAAACCGAAACTGCAGCCCTTTCCTGAGATACCACTGCATCACCGTGGCGGCGTCGGCGTCGGTCACGCGCTGCATCGCGGCGTAGAGCGCCGATTGGCTGAGTCGTTCCTTGAAAACGCCGGTCGCATGCAACATTTCGTCGGGGATGATGGCGTTGTACATGCCCATGCACCCTTCATCAAACACGCCCATGATGCGCTTGTCGCGCTTCAGCGCGGTGGCGTAGTCAGCCCCGGCCCTGACGGCCGCTGCGGGGGCTTTCGACACGTCGAACGCCCGGGCGTGGGTCGTATCGTGAACCACCCCCCCACCGCCGAGCCAGCTCTTTAAGCCAGCCAGGAATCTTTCATCTTTGAAGTCTTCGCTCCAGAGGGTGCTGTACTCGATTCCGGCCTTGGTCATCGAGCCGTTGAGATTCAGCATGCCCACCAGGCCGGGCCAGGTGCCGCTCCAGTTGGCGACGGTGAGAATCGGGCCTTTGTGAGTCAGCAACCCGTGCAAAACGTGATGGCTGTATTGCCAGGCGGCTTCGGCGACCACGAGCGGCGCCGCGGGGGGGATCGTCTTGAATACCTCCATGCCATACTTCTGGCTGTCGATGAAGCCGTGGCCCTTCTGTGGGTCGATCGGGTGCGCCCGTTGAACTTTCGCACCACACTTTTCGATGGCGGAGATTACCTGCGCTTCCATCTCGGCTTGCGCGGCCTGACATTTCTGGTTGGCGGTGAGGCGTAGATCGCCGTTGGCGATGAGGTAGACAGTTTGCACGCGATTTCTCCTGATTCGATGGCGCGCCGCAACCGGCGGGCGGCAGGAGAGATGTTTTAGTGGCAGTGTTTTCCGGTGGCAATGGCGAGGACGTCACCACGGGTTAGTTGAGATGACCCCATCTCACGCCGTCGCCGCACTTTTTGCGCGTCGGACGCGTGACGAGCGTCGCAGCAGCCACCCCATGCCGAACATCACGCCACCGCAGAAGAGGAATGCCCACCGATTGCTCCACGGATTGGGAATCAGCACCAGGAGCGTGATAAAAACGCCGTAAATCAGGCAAAGCATGCCCATAATGTCGGCCTGCATGTTATCGCTTCCGCCGCTGCCCTGCTCGCGTTCAAAATCGACCGGGGTTCGCATTTCCTCAAAGAAGCCTTCCACGCGTGCGACGTCGGCTTTGCTTCGGGTGCCGTGAAACACTGCGGTAAACAAAAACCACGCCGAGCCGACGACGATGTTCATCAAAATCCCCGCGGTCTGCGCCCAATCGCTGCTTTCTCGCTTGTTGAGCGTGTACCCAAGGATCCCGCCAGCCCATTCGCTGGTCATCAACCGGTTGACCGCGAAAGAGGTCACCAATCCGACAACGACCGTTGTCCAACCGGCCCAGTTCGGTGCTCTGCGGATGAACATGCCCCAGATCAGCGGAATGCTGATCGGCAGCGCCACCCACCCGCCGAAGTTGACCATCAGTTTGAAGATCGGCAGTTTGTCGAGGCTGGCAAACCAGAGTGCCGCCGAGATGATCATGATGCCCAGCACCAGCGTAGTCAGCACCGAAGCGATCATTAACTCTCGCTCGCTGGCCGACTTACGAAGCTTTACTTCATAGAAGTTCTTGATGAAGAACCCGGCATTGCGATTCAGCCCGCTGTCCATGGAGCTCATTGTTGCGGCGAGAATTCCGCTGAGCAGCAGCCCGAGCATTCCCACCGGCATGGTGGTCATTGCGATGGCGAAATAGGAAGCATCCTGCGGGTTCTTTAACTTTGGAAACGTGGCAGCCAGTTCGGGGTGTGTCACGCGTGCAACCATCGGAGGAATGAACCAGATGAGCGGGCCGACTAGAAACAACACTGTGCCGAGCATCGCCGCTTTGCGCGCGTGGCCGGTGTCTTTCACCGCAAGGTAGCGCGAGGCATCGGTGAGGTTGTTATTGGAAACCCATTTCTGAAGCAGCATGGCGATAACCCAGAGGCCGATGAGGTTGGTATGGGCCACCTCATTCCAGCGCCAGAAATGCGTGGGCACGCGCTCGACAAACTCGCCAACTCCGCCGATGTGGTTGAGCGCCAGCACCGCTGCCACAATGGTGATGGGCATGAGGAGCAATAGTTGAACAAAATCGCTCGCAGTGGTGGTCCACGACCCGCCGACCATCGACATGATGACGACGACGGCACCGGTGATGATAATCGTCTCGCTCAAGTCGCGATTAAACGCCGCCGAGACAAAAACGCCCAGCCCGTTGAGCCAGATCGCGGCGTACAAAACACCCGTGGGAATCTGGATCCAGGTGAAAAACTGCTCATTCACCTCCCCAAACCGCTTTCGCACCGCCTGCATCGACGTGACACAGCGCATCTGCCTGAACACCGGCGCGAAATAGAGCCAGTTAAAGAAAAACCCGACAGCGTTGCCGATGAAGATCACCATCACCACCGGGCCATCTTCATAGGCTTTTCCGGCCATTCCCGTAAAGGTGACGGCACTGAAACTCGTCATAAACGCGCCCGCACCGACGATCCACCACATCATCTCCCCGCCGGAGCGGAAGTAGTCGCTGGTGTTTTTGATGAAGCGCTTAAAGACCAGCCCCATCGATGCCATAAAGGCAAAGTAAAAGGCGATGACGATGTAGTCGTAGGTCGAGAGCATCAGCCTTGGGGACGGGTCAAGTTGCGGAAGGTGTTAAACGCAGGCACGGGCGCGAGTATGCGGTGACTCGCGCCCGTGCGCTGCCGGAGGAGACTATTGCACGTTTGAGGGGTACATGAGATCAACCAGGACCCGGCTGTCCTTTTCCTGCAGTTTCTTCGCTGCAAGCTCGTACTTCGGCTCATTGTATGCATTGGCGGCACGACGGAGGACGGGAATCATGTCGCTGAACTTCGCCGGGCGAATCTGCTGGTGCGGCCACGGCTGTTCTTCCAGCGTGTAGGGCAGCAGATAGTCGATCGCGGTGCGCATGCTCTTGCCGTCGTCGGTCTTGTAGTTCCACAAGTCCATTCCAAGGCGCTCGCCCATGCTTGCAAGATCGGCGAGGGCAACGAGATTGAAGCGGCTGTAGTGAAAGCTAAGCGTGCGGACCAACTCTTCTGGCTGGGTGCCATCGGGCTTAATCTGATCCTGAATCAGCGTCTTGTAGCGTTCGAGCAGCTTTCGGGCCTGTTTCTCATCGCCGATAAACAGCGCGTAGGTCGCGGTCTGCACCTGCGCCCATGTGCCGTGGTTGTTTTTCTGGTTCAGTTCTGTCTTACCCTGTTCGCTGGTGGTGATGTAGGTCAGGAGGTCTTTGAACCACGCCTGCATGGCTTTCTGATCCTCTTCCGACCAGTGCGGACTCCCCGCGATGTAGCCCGCGGCGTCGACTACATCGCGAAAACGGCCGCCTTCGATAATGCCGCTCGGGCGAGGCTTGTCGTATCCGGGCACAAACTGGGCATATTTCAGATGCGGATTCATCCGGGTTGAGGGGTCGATGAACCACGTTCGCATCAATTCGGCGCACTTCTGAGCATATTTTTCGTCGCCGGTGAAAAAGTATGCGAGCGATAGATTCTCAGTGGCCGAACTGAGCTTATCGAGCGGATCAACATCATAATCCGCCCGCTCGGGATTAAACTCTCCGTCTTTGCGTATGTAGGGCTTCCCATCGGGCTTGCTGGGGTCGGGCCACCAATAGGGTGACAAGCTCATGTAGTCGTGTTTGTCGCCGCTGGGGGGCATCCCCTTCTTGTTGACGACGGAAAAGGGAGGCGTGTCGAGAACCTCATCCGCTTCCGAGACAATCTTTTTGACCGTACTCACGATTGCCTTATCGCCGGCGCGAAACTTCTCTCGCGACTTGAGCATGTCAGCGCCGTCAACCTGAAAAACCACGGGAATGGCATCCTTTGCGACCGACTGCCAGGCTGCGGGCGCACCGGACTGTTTTGCGCCATCGGCAAACGCGCCCCCCGCCGCCGTCGCCGCTAGGATGCCAAATGCCACCGCCGTCTTCTTCGTCCAACTCATCACTGCCTCCGCCAAGAGAACTGAATTATTTGACTTGGTAAACCGGTTTTGCAGTAGTATAATCACGGCCCGGTCGAATTGGCAAGTCAGAAATGCAAAATCGGCAGAAATGTTGATTTTCGATTCTCGTCAACACTTAAAGAGGAATCTATGAAGTTCGCAATCTTCGCAAAACACCTTCAGTCCTGGCCACTCGAAACCGCCGTCACCAATGTGCGCGAGGCGAGGTTTGATGGGTTTGATCTCACCGTCAGACCCGGCGGGTACGTTGAGCCGCAAGATCTGTCGCGCGCCCTCCCCGCTGCTGTGAAACTCATCCGCGCCGCCGGGCTGGAAGTTCCCCTGCTCACCACCGCCCTCACCTCGCCCACCGAGCCTTTTGCAGAGGCAACGCTGCGCGCCGCTGCCGATGTCGGAGTGCGCGAAATCAAGCTGGGCTACTGGCCATATGACGGAACCATGTCGATCATGCGTCGGACCGACGATGTCAATCGCGATCTCGACGGCTTCGAGAAAATCGCCCGGTCGGCGGGAGTGCGCGTAAACATTCACAATCACAGCGGCGATCATGTCAACAACTCGCCGTTCACCGTCGCAGCGCTGCTCCGCGACCGCGACCCCGCGCGGGTCGGCTGCTATTTCGACGCTGCCCACTTCACCATCGAAGGTGGACTGTCGGCGTGGAAACACGCCGTGGAAATCCTCTCACCGCGCATCTGCCTGATGGCGATTAAGGACAACAAGTGGATCGACGTCCCGGCGACCATGCCCAGCCAGGAACGCCGGTGGGTGCCGGTCGGCAGTGGGAATGTCCATTGGCCCGCGGTGCTTGGGGAGATCAAGAAGTCCGGTTACGACGGGTGGGCCAGCATCCACGGCGAGTATCAGGGCCGCTGGACCTTCCGCGAGATGACCTCCGCGGAGGTGCTGCAACAATGTATTGCCGATCGCGAGGTTGTCTCGAAAATCTGGCACGCGCTCTAGTTCGAAGCGAGGGCCACAAAATGCGCGTAACCTATTGTTAAATAAATTCTTACGTCACTCTTACACGTCGCCACCGTGGTCAACACCGGCGGAAGGGGCGGTGGTTTGCGGCGTTGGAAAACCCTCGCGACCAACCGCCGTGGAGCTTAAGCACAACCTTTCCGCACCATTTTCAGATTTTTTCCTTGACAGTTTCGTTCCTTGTGCTAGCCTTGCAGAACCGGTTTTTTAGAGATGAAAAACCGGTTCTGCAAGGCGGATAAGGCAGGCGAGCATGGCGGCACCTGAAGCGAGTACCTTTTTGAGTATGATTGCGCCGATGAAACGGCCAACCATTCTTGATGTCGCGCGCGCTTGCGGCGTTGCCAAGAGCACCGTCAGTGTTGTGCTCAACCAAAGTCCCGCCGCCGACCGCGTTCCCGAGGAAACCCGCGCCCGCGTCCGACAGATTGCCGATGGCTTGGGCTATCGCGCCAGCTGGCGCGCCCGGGTCCTCGCCGCCAAGCAAACCGGCATGATCGGCGTGCTTTACACACCTCCGATGCCTCTGATCGCAAGAGGCAACTACGAAGGCATCTTAAGCGGCATCAACGAGACGCTCGCTGCACGCGATTTTCATCTCGTGCTCATGCCGCTGGGCGATAACCCCGATGAATGGCGGCAGTTACTCACCGACCAGCGCATTGACGGTGCAATCGTCCTCAGCCGGTTGTTGCCGAAGCTGGCCGAGGCATTGATCAGCACCGGCACACCCACCGCGCTGGTCAACGCCGACACCGACCTGCACCTGCCCAAGGTGCTCGCCGATGAGTACGACGGCTGCAGGCAATCGATGGAACATCTGTTTGATCTCGGGCACGAGAGAATTGTCTTCCTGCTCGGGCAGCAACCACCGCACTACAGCGTGCAGCAGCGCATTGCGGCGTATCGCGATTCGATGGAGGCCAAGGGGCTGAAACGGCACATCAAAGTGCTCGAGTGCGATGCCACGCAGTTCGCCAGCGACTTCAAGCAGTCGTCGTCTCGGCCCACAGCGGTTGTGTGCTACACGCATTATCTGGCCATTAAACTTCTCCAGGCAGCATGGGAAAACGGGCTTCGTGTGCCGAATGATCTTTCGGTCACCTGTTTCTCCAATGCATACCCTGTGGAAGATGTCGTTCCGCCGCTCACCACCGTGGCATTGGCAACGGTGCAGATGGGACGCAGCGCGGCAGAGTTAGTGCTTGAGCAGATTGATACAAAGGGCGCGGCACTCAAGAGAGGTGTCACGCTCAAAACGCAGTTGATCGTGAGAAAATCGACGGCGGCACCGGCAGCAATGTAACCGCCGCCGGGGCGCACGGGTAACGCGCTCCGGCTGACGATATTGCTGCCGGCTTGTGATGAGATGGTTCGATTCGGAAAATGTGATTTGGAGCGGAGTTTCTAATTTTTTGCGGAGGAGATCATGTTGAAGAAAAGCAAATCGGTTCTGGCCGGCGTCGCTTTGGTGACGCTTGCCAGTCATTTTACGTTCGCCGACACCTACACGTGGACGCGCGCGGTTGGCAACAATAACTGGGACTCAACCACCGGCGGCGGGGCCACTTCCAACTGGGCAACCGCAGGGGGCATCGCCACCCCCATCCCGCAGACGCCTGCTATCGACACAACAACCGATGTGGTCTACAGCGGGACGCTTACGATCGGGAATACGTCCTCGTCCCTGCGGCAGGACTACTCGGTTGATTCCATCGTCTTCGCCGCCGACTTCTGGCACGGCGCCCAGGCGACATTCAACGTCAATACCCCCACGACGCTCCTCGCCGGCGCAACCTCGGCCCATCTGACTATCGGCGCCGGCGGAATCACGAATGACATCGGCCTCGGTGCCGGATCGTTCAATGTAAACATCACACGCAATGCACTGGTCGATGCCAATCTCATTCTCGGGGCCGACCAGACCTGGACTGTCAACACGCCCCCGCCTCCCGGCGGTGGTGGTGGACAACTCGGGTTGTCGATCATCCGGCCCATTGTCGGTGATTTTCAGGTGACCAAAGCCGGTGTCGGCCTGCTGATCATGGGTATGCCCACTCAAAACACCGGATGGACCGGCGGAATCAGCATCAACGAAGGCACCGTTCGCACCGGCGGCGCCGCGGGTGAGAATTTCCAGTTCGGCTCGGGCACCATTCGAAACGTCTCGGACAACGACGTTTCCCTCACCGCCTCCACCATCACCTCGGCCGGCGGCGGGGGCGATCGGATCTTCTCCAACGATGTCGTCTTCGGCGGCACGGGCGCGATGGTCTTCGGCGGGTCATTCAACATGACCTTCACCGCAGACAGCACCTGGACTCTCGAAAGCGATAAGCGAATCGGAGCGAGCCTGATGACAACCGTCGATGGCTCGATCGGCGGCAATTTTGGCTTCACCAAGGAAAACGGCGGGGTCATGGTGCTCAATGGTGCAAACACCTATACCGGTGTCACCACCGTCGACGATGGTGTGCTGCAACCGAAAAACGCATTGGCCCTCGGAACCACAGCCGGTGGAACGGTGATCGAAGCCGGCGGCGCACTGGAACTGACCGGCGGGCTGACATTTGCAGGCGAGACTCTCTCCATCGCCGGCCTCGGCGAAGGCACCGCCAGTGCGGGTCTGGGTATTGATGCCCAGGCCGGCGCACTCCGCAATCGCACCGGAAACAACACCTGGACGGGTGCAGTCACCGTCAATGGCGCTGATGCGTTCATCGCCGTCGATGGCGCGACCACGCTGGCGCTGAGCGGCGGAGTGAGTGGCGATGCGAGCAGTTCAGCGCGTGTCGGCAGCACCGTCGCACCGGGTACGCTGGTGACGAGCCACGTCCGCACCGGCGGGCTTGCGGTGGACGCCGGCGGCAAGGTTGTCATCAGTGCGGATGGCACCAGCGCCGGGCGCAGCAATATCGGCTCGCTGTCGGTCGCAACCGCACAGGTAGACATCACCAACAACGCCGCGGTTTTGTCTGCAGTCACCCTCGCCGACGCGCGGGCGTTGATCGTATCGGGCCGCAACGGCGGCGCGTGGAACGGCAACGGCATCAACAGTTCAACCGCGGCTGCAAACCCGGCCACAGCCATCGGTTATGCACTGGCGAGCAGTGTCCCGGCCACCGCCATCTTCGGCACCACCTCGGGCACCGATGTGCTGGTGCGCTACACCCTGCAAGGCGATGCCGATCTGTCCGGCGGTGTGAGCCTTGACGACTTCACAGCGCTGGCTGCGGCGTTCGGGAATGCCGGCGGGTGGAGCAGCGGCGATTTTAACTACGACGGCGTGGTCAATCTCGACGACTTCACCCCGCTCGCCGCCAATTTCGGCAACAGCCTGCCCGGCGATGTCGCCCGCGGCGCCGTGCCCGAACCGACGGCGCTTGGCCTCGTAGCCATCGGCGTCGCCGGCCTGTTGCGCCGCCGACGAAAGTAATGCGTCAATCCGTGTCGGCCGTCCCGGTTGAGCGTGAATCAGCCGGGACGACCGACGCGTAGCGCGGGTTTCCAACCCGTTCTGCAGCTCGAAGAAACGGGTTGGAAGCCCGTGCCACGAAATGACTTACAAGGAAGCGAACATGACCCTGTCGCAAGCCAGAAACATCACGCCCCCCACTCGCCGTAATCACGCTTTCACGCTGGTTGAACTGCTTGTGGTGATCGGCATCATTGCGCTGCTGGTGTCCGTGCTTTTGCCTGCACTCGGGAAAGCAAAGTCGCAGGCAAACGCGACGAAGTGCGCTGCGAATCTGCGTCAACTTGCGCAGGCGCACCTGATGTACGTCAACGACTTCAAGGGAGTCATCGTTTATCCGAGGATCGAAGACCCGCAGTTTAGCCCAAGGACCGTTTTCTGGTTTCAGCGACTCTCGTTTTATCTAAATAAACAAGATGCCCGAGGCGGCAACTACGACACCAACAACATTTCGGCGGCAATCAAGGGATGCACTGAGTGGATTCCCATCGATAACACCGGCGACGGCGTGCCAGACAGCGACAAGATCGGTTACGGCATGAGCCGCCGACTTAAGACGCCAAAGACGAGAACAAACTATCATGCACCGGGAGAGCACACTTTGGTATCAAGCAGTTGGTCGGGAACCGACAACGACCCCGCTGACCCCGATTACGCTTCAGGACCCTGGAAAATTACGCAAATCAAAAACGCATCATCACGCATTCTCTTCGGCGACAGTCGCAATACATGGCTCGATCCGGCTGTCACGGGTTGGGACCTGAGTGCTCCGCTCATCGGAATTGGTGCAGGCACGAGCGGGGACGTAGGCAGGCACACCAAACGAGTGATCGTGAGCACCACGACAGATCCAAAATACAAATCGTTGCGCGCCAACTATGCGTTCGTCGACGGCCATGTCGAATCGCTCGATCCCGAGAGCGCACTAAAGGCGATCAACGACCCGCGGTGAGTTTTTTGATCAAGAAGCGATGCAATACATCTTCCCCACGACCAAGTATGAGCATTACCGCCTGCCGACGCATGTGAACGATCTAGTCATGGATCGTTCGCAGGCGACGGCGAGCGAGGTGTTTGTGGTGGTGCTCGAGCCCGGCGAAGCCCCGCCGCGGCATAAGCATGAGGACACGGAGCAGATTTTCTACGTCCTAGCCGGCCGCGGGCGGCTGGAGGCGGGCACCCCGCCGACGAATCACCCGGTCAGCCCCGGCGATGTCGTGCGCATTCCCGTCGGCGAGTTTCACCGCATCTTCTGCGAAGGCAACGAACCGCTGCGCTATCTCGCCATCGATTGCTTCCCCGGCGGCCGGCCCGGCGCCGAGCCTACCTGGGATGAGCATGTGAAAGTCATGTGCAGGCAAAACGGGTGGAGTTACGACGACGTGCGCGCTGCGAGCAACAAACATATATAGCGACGCGCGCCGATCAATGGAGCAAGCCTCTTAACAGCGCAATCTGCCAAGCTGACGATTCAAGCTGACAATTCAAGCCGGCGACTCAAGCCGGCGAAACCGCCCGTGCTTCGGCGGTGAGTTCATCCTGCTTCAGATAGCGCGACGCCCAGAGCCAAAGCATCCCGCCGACGAGCATCATGCCACTGACGACGACGAAGCCGGTTGCCAGCCCGCTGGTGGTTTCGGTCTTGTTCCAATCGGCCACCTGCCCGATGATCGCCGGGCTGATGGCGTCGCCTAGCGCGTGGATCACAAAAATGTTGATGGCAAACGCGGTCGCGCGGATGCCCGGTTGAACCACGTTGGCCAGCGCCGTATTGGCCGGGCCGGTGTTGAAGAACAGGCAGAAGCACGCGAGAAAAACCACAATCCAGCAAGCCGGAAACGGCGTGACGAGCATCAGCAGAAACAGGGGAAAGCCGGCGATCATGCCCATCGCTGAAACGAGCATATAGCTGCCGGAGACGCGTGGCCGCAGCTTATCGCCGAGCCATCCGCCGGCGAGCGTGGCGATGAGGCCCGACGAGGCGATGATCACGCCGAAAATCATGTTGGATTTCGACGGATCCAGCCCGCGGTCCTGGCTGAGGTAGCGCGGCATCCAGAAAGCGATGCCCCCGATGGCAAACGTCATCGCGGTCATGCCCAGTGAGTTCAGCACATATGATTTGATCTTCAGCAGCTTCAGATAATCCCGCGGCTTGGGCCTGGGCGGCTTCTCACCAGACAAAACGACCTGCCGCGGCGGCTCGGGCATAAAAAAGCACCAAACCCCCAGCAAAATCCCCGGCGGCACGGTGCAGAAAAATGCCCAGTGCCAGTGTTCGGTAAAGAATCCGCCGATGGTGTATCCGAGCGCGCTGCCGACAGGAATGGCAGCATAAAACCATGCGAGCACCTTGCCACGCTTCTCAATCGGATAGAGATCAGCAATGATCGTCGGCGCCACCGGCCCGTATGCCGCCTCGCCGAGGCCAATCATGCAACGCATGAGCAACAAGAAGCCGTATGAAGTCGCCAACCCCGACCCCCCGCTGGCCAGGCTCCAGAAAATCACCCCCGCCCCGATGATCATCCACCGCCGATACCGGTCAGCAAGAATGCCAAACACCGGCGAGCAGAACATATATGCAATGAGAAACGCAAACACCAGCCTCCCCATTTGCGCCATACTCGCGCCCAGCTCATCGGCAATGGGCTTCTCCAGCGCCGCGAGAATCTGGCGGTCAACGTAGTTAAACAGGTTGATCAACAGCAACAAAACCAGCGCCACACGCGCCCGGCGGAGAGGAGAAGGGATGGCCTGAGAAGTCACGGCGGGGATGATCGCGGGAACACGGAGGATTGGCAAACGATATTGGTCGATCAAACCACCAAACGCACACCCCCGGTCGAAGGATCGACCGGGGGTGAATCGGGTTTGAATGAAGACGAGTGTGGCCTGGTGTTCGTGGGTTAGTCCCAAACCACTCTCATATACGGGACCGAGATTTCTCGCTCTCCTAGCCCAGCAACTGGAGAGCGGCCTGAGGGCTTGCGTTGGCCTGTGCCAATACGCTCGATGCCGCCTGCGAGAGAATCTGGTTTCGTGTGAGGTTCGCTGTTTCTTCAGCGAAGTCAGTATCACGAATGGCCGATTCAGCCGCCGACGCGTTCTCGAGCGCGACGCCCAGGGAGTTTACCGTCGATCCGATGGTAAACTTCTGGAACGCACCCAGCCGACCTCGCTGCTCGCTCACCTGCTTGATGGCCTTGTCGAGAATCCGCTGTGCGGTGACAAGGTTCTGGCTGTTGAGCGAGTTGCCCTGGCCGCTGCCGATGCTCGACAGATAACCGATGGTATCGTCACCGAGGTTGCCGGTGCTGACCGATCCAATCCCGAGCGATTCTTTCTCGGCTTCGGTGACCCTGCTGCCAAGGGCGAAGTCGGCCCCGCCGCCGGTGATGCTGAAGGTGGTTGAACCTGGCGTGTTGAAGGTGGCGTCGAGATCAAACTCGAGGTCAAGCCCTGCCGACCGGTAGCTGATCGCCCGGCCTGCGGCCTGGGCCTGCGCGCCGTTGATGTTCACGCCTGCATCGTTGCCGAAGGCCTTGCCGCTCACACCACCGGTGACGGCGAATGAGCCTGCGAGCGCCTTGACTGATACGAACTGGGCGCTGCCAAACTCGGTGCTGTTGATAGTCAGCCCGCCGCCGCTGGCGACAGCGCTCACGCCGGTCGCGGCCTTGACGGCGTTGATGGCGGTGGCGACATCGGCAATGGCTGTGCCTGAAGCAAACGACAACTGCTGCGTACCGAGGTTGCCGGCGACTTCGATCGTCGCCCCGCCGGCGCCGACGGTGGTCGAACCATAGCTAACCTGGCCGAGGGTCGCGCTGGCGGTAACCTGCACCACTACGTTGATGCTCGCCCCTTCCGCAATCTTGGCCGCGTTGATGCGCACGTTATCAATCGCCGTGCTACCCACGCCGCTGGTCGTGTAGTCGTAGTTACCGTTGAGGAGCTTGGTTCCCTGGAACGCCGTAGCGCCGGCGATTCGGTTAATCGTAGATAGGATGGAGTCCACCTGCAACTGATTGGCGTCGATCTCTTCCGAGCTTAGCCCGCCGGTGTTCGCCGACGCGCTCACGAGGCTCTGAAGTTCGGTCAGCAGGCTGCTGACTTCGCTCAAGCCCCCTTCGGCGGTGCCGACGATGTTGCTTGCTCGGCTGGCGTTATCAATCGCCTGGCGAATGCCCGCCTTCTCGGCTCGCAGGTTTTCGCTGGCGATCAACCCGGCCGGGTTGTCTTTACCTGAATTGATTCGTAAGCCGGTGCTGAGACGCTCCAGGCTCGTGTTGAGGTTTGAGTTGTTCTTCGCCAGCACACGCTGTGCGATGAGCGAACTCACGTTGGTGTTAATTCTACTCATGATGTCTCTCCGTGACGTTTCACTTTTCGCGCCGGCGGTTCTGCGGTTCCACCGGTGCGGGTTTCAGTCCGTTGAATCTTCGCTGCGCCGGGACGGACTCGATCCCATTAGCAGCGTGCGGTTCGGTCGGGTCGACGCCGGGTAGTTCACCCGTTCTGCGTGCATCGACTCGAAAGGTCGCACGTTTCATAAAAGCCCACTCGTGCTTTTCGGCCTCCTTTCATTCAAGACCCGATCGCAAACTCAACGCGCGCCAGCCGGTCGGACCGGCGCAAATTGAGTCCAGCGGAGATATCGTCGGGGGGTTCGTCCGGGCTTGACGCCGTGCACAAGAATTTGAGTGAATCACCAGAGTGTGACTGGCAGGTTCGGCAAGCCCGATTCTGCAGCGCGGCGGGGTCGGTATTATTGGACGAAATATTCTCGGAACCGCGCCGCGCGCGACTGTTGTATTTTCGGACGCACCCCGGAAACGAGAAAACCCCCGGCCGACGAATCAACCGGGGGCTGCATTCTCATGCCTGCTATCTCTCTATCGCTGCGGATTTACCGAAGCAGCAGCAGCGCCGCCTGCGGGCTGGCGTTGGCCTGGCTGAGCACACTCGATGCCGCCTGGCTGAGAATCTGATTGCGGGTGAGGTTCGCGGTTTCCTCAGCAAAGTCGGTATCGCGGATTGCACTCTCGGCGGCGCTGGCATTTTCCAACGCGATGCCGAGGCTGTTCACCGTCGAACCAAGCTCATACTTCTGGAACGCACCAAGACGCCCACGCAACTCGCTCACCTGCTTGATCGCCGAATCGACGATCGCCTGCGAGGTGGAGAGCGTGGTGCCCGTGAGGGCGTTCGCCCCGCCGCTGGCCAGGCTCGAAAGGAATCCCTTGGACGAGCTGCCGAGGTTGCCCGTGGTGAGGGCGCGAATGCCCAGCGAGGTCTTTTCCGCTTCACTGGCCTTGCTGCCGAGTGCAAAGGTCGCCCCGCCGCCGGTGACGGCAAAGCTGGTGCTGCTCGAACCGACATTGAAAGCATCGGCAAGGTCAAACTCGACATCCAGCCCGCCGCTGCGGTAGCTGATGGTCTTGCCCTGTGCCTGTGCGGAGGCGCCATTGACATTGACCACGGCATCGCGGCCGAAGTCTTTGCCGTTGGTGCCACCGGTCACGCTGAATGTACCCGAGAGCGCGCGAACCGAAACGAACTGCTCGCTGCCGAACTCGGTGCTGGTGATGGCGGCCGCGCCACCGGAGAGCACGGCGCTGACGCCGGTCACCGATGCCACGCCGGCAATCGCGGTCGCGATCGAGCTGGCGGTGGTGCCGCTGGCAAACGAAAGCTGCTGCGTGCCGAGGTTGCCCGTGATTTCAATCGTCACCGCGCCGGCGGTGCTGCCGGAGAAACTCACCACGCCGGTCTGCGCCGAAGTGGTGACATTCACCACAACATTGGTCGTTGCGCCATCCGGCACACGGGCGGCATTGATGCGCACATCGGTCAATGCCGTGCTCGCTACGCCGCTGGTGGTGTAATCGTAGTTGCCGTTGAGCAGCTTCGATCCCTGGAAGCTGGTCGAGCCGGCGATGCGGTTGATGGTGTTCAGAATCGAATCGATCTGAAGCTGGTTGGCGTTCTTTTCTTCCTGGCTCAACCCGCCGGAGTTGGCGCTGGCGCTCACGAGGCTCTGCACCTCGGTGAGCAGGTTGGAGATTTCCGCCAGACCACCCTCGGCGGTGCCGACGATGTTGGTGGCGCGGTTGGCGTTATCGATCGCCTGCAAAATGCCCGCCTTTTCGGCGCGGAGATTTTCGCTGGCGATCAGGCCCGCCGGGTTGTCCCCACCGGAGTTGATCTTCAAACCCGTGCTCAAACGCTGCAGGCTCTTGTTGAGCGCGTCGTTGTTGCGACTCAAAACCCGCTGCGCGATGAGCGAGCTGACGTTGGTGTTAATGCGGCTCATAGTACGCTGCCCTTTTTCGCGCCGAAGGTTCCAAAAACCCTGGCGTTCATTCCCAGCCGGCCGGGCCCACGCAAGGCCACGAATTCCGGTTGTCACGAATCAAATCGGAGTGCCCCAAGGGCGACTTAATCTTCGTAAACGGAAAAAATGGAAGAATCCGACCCGACGGCCCGATAACCTGCGCCGCCGCCGGTCGTTCCGTGCGAAGCCTTTTTGACTAAATCTTTGCGAACACCCTTATCTGAAGCATTTACAATTCGTGAGCGGCGCGACGCTCACACAATGACAGGCTGCCGCCTTTCCCATTTCCCCCGCTCCGCCGTCTCCGCCACGATCGAGGTTGCATGGTCCGCAGTGCGCTGCGAACCACCATCGTGCGGACCACCATCGATGGCATAAGCGCCAGATTCTGGCGACTGTCAACGCCCCGACTTCCCGGCGACGGCCGCGCGATGTCGCGACGTCAGTGGTCCGCGGTGTAGCGTGCACCGTACGGACTTTTTCTCCGCTCACGGTATAACACGCGAGGGTAGGTCAGTCCCATGCCGCTTTACGACTGGAACAATCGTTCAATCATATCCGACAGCGAGCGCGACCCTCGCCCGCGATGCACACTCCTGGTGGGCAATGGCTTTAGTTGTGATCTCATCAGTTACTTTGGACTAAACAGTGAGCTCAAAACTTCTCCACTGATTCCACCCCCAGCGTGGGTACAAGAGCGCGAACTGCCAGTCAGTGGCTCGGGCAGGCAACGAAAACTGTGGAGTCGAGATCGGTATCCTGAACTCGTAGCTTTTGTTGAAAGTTTGGGTACTAACAAGGGGGACAGATTTGGAATGGTTTGCAGCGAACTAGCGCGTTCGTTCGCCTTTTCCGTTGATGCTCACCGAATCAGCTTCACCAACCGCCATCCGGGGCTCCAACTTCGATGCTATCTCTGGCATTTGTTCCATCTCTATCAGGAGACTTTCTTGAATCGCTGCGGCGCACCGCCCATCGACGATTGGCCGTGGTATCCTGTGATTCAGTGCCTTCTACGTGACACACGATTGACGATCGTGTCTTACAATTACGAATGCCTGATCGAGACCATAGTTAGCGATTGCTTTTATTCATATTTCTCTCCCCCAGTTTTTTGTGTGGAGCAAGCTTCCAGTCGCACGGCGGAAGAGATTGTCGTTTTGAAACCTCACGGCTCCATCTCGCATACCTTTCCCAGTTACGGAGGCAGTGAAGGGGGCGGGCTCTTCGTGGTGAATAATTGTGATGGTGGATGGCGCTTTGCTCGCAACGAAATCGAGTTACACGAGTGTCCGAGCTTTCCCGACCTGGTACCGCCTGGCCACTCGCAATATCATCTGGCAAACTACGAAACGAATGTCATGCAGGCCGTGAAGCATTCATTCGCCGAAGCTGACTTTGTACTGCTATGCGGGTTTCGAGCCGCCGGGCCGGATGCAACCGAACTCGAAGCGTTTTTGGAAGCTTGCAATCCCGGCACCCCAGCTGCGCACGTAGGCTTGCGATCGGCCGACGACGAGTCAAATTCTGCGGGCAACCTCTTGCGTCGATTTTGCGCACCATATGCTTTCTTCGACGCTGCTGAAGTGCAGAGTATTCCACCGTGGATCAATGCGTCGCTGAGTACCTGAACTGCGGACGGTATCGACTCATCGGTGGGATTTGCTCAGCGTGTGACGTATCTGCTGGAGAACTGATGCAGCAAATCCCTTTTCCGCCGGAATCGCAACGATCAAGGCACCGTTCCGAATGTGAGTCGTTATAGCGAGGAAATTTCTGTTTGGCCGTCGTCGAACCATCGAACTGCCGATACGCTGCTCGACGGTATCAGGAATGTGCCCGCGTCCGAGGTCCACATAGTCAATGGTAACGTCGGCACTCAACAAACTACAGTCTGACCATGCATGCTTAATCCAGTTTCCCCATTGCGCACACTCGCTCAAGTTAAAACACAGTTGAACTCGGTCACAGGTTGGCATGTCGGAGAAAATCAATGCCACTCGGCGAGCAGCGTTAATAGCGCCAGTTAAAAGTTCCTTGTTCTCGGACAGGGCTAGGTCGACTGGTAGATTCATCGACTTAACAAACTTTTCCCAATGCGATAGGCAGGGATTTGTACCGAGCCAGAGATTTTTAGGAAAGGATGGCGCATCACAAAGACCCTGTTCAATTAGAAACTGGATTCCAGCGCGCAGGTGCGCCGTTGCCTTAACTGTCGGTGACCTGCTCCCCAAAACCTGATCCACGGGTTATGAGAGTCTTACAGCCCTGC
>ERZ761607.519-NODE-519-length-66030-cov-5.917590_pt1 | contig 66030 bp, 48 predicted proteins | sample MGYA00511164_ERZ761607 | MGnify/ENA primary metagenome ERZ761607 (study PRJEB28899, sample SAMN02445080) | bioreactor sludge metagenome | biome: EBPR sludge | place: Australia: Brisbane, Thorneside Wastewater Treatment Plant | collected 2011-06-22 ...
GCGATGAGTGCAACGCCGTTGACGTAGTCGTTCACGTAGGGGTCGACGCCGGCCAGGCTCAGTCCGTTGTTGAGTACGGCGAGGAAGTAGACAGCGATGATCGTTCCCCACACGTTGAAGCGGCCTGGTCGCACCGATGCGGCGCTGAGGAAGGCAGCCGCGAAGGCTGGGAGCGTGAACGTCACTCCGACGTTCGGGGAGGCCCCACCTGCACGCGACACATAGAGGAGACCTCCCAGCCCGCAAAGGAGGCCTGCGGCGGCGAAGGTCGTCGCGCGGAGCGCGTCGGTGCGGAGGCCGACGAGCTTCGCGGCTTCCAAGTTCGACCCCACAGCGTAAATCTGACGGCCCAAAGAGGTGTGGTTGAGCACGAAGTATGTGATCGCTGCAATTACGAGGAGGGTGACGAAAATGACGGGCACGCCGGCGACTAGTCCCGTTCCGAAGTTGGTCAGAGACTGTGGAATGTTGCTCGCGGGTGCGAGTCCCCCAGTGCGCTGGAGGATGATGCCGCCCAAGATCGTAGACATACCCAGGGTCGCGATGACTCCATTGACATGGAGGCGAGTGACGATCAGAGCGTTGACTGCACCGATAGCAAGCCCGATGGTCAGCGCGAGAACTACCGCTGCCAGCACGTTGCCTTCGGAAGAGACGTATTCCGCGACCATGATGGCCGTAAGGCCGGCGATGTTGCCAACGGAGAGGTCAAACTCCTGGCAGAGAAGTGGGAGTAGCAGCCCTAGAGAGATCACGCCGATGACAGCCTGACTCGCGAGCAAGATGCGCAGGTTTGCCACGGTCGGGAAGGTGGATGACGTCTCTGACCAGAAGCAGAAGAACAGGGCGATGACTGCCAGAAGGACCAAGAGGGCGTAGGCCTCGAAGAAATCAACGACGCGTGCCTTGCCTGTGCGGGCTCGGGCGGCCTTGCGCTTCTGCTCCGCCTCGGCTGCGCCGCCGGCGAAGGGCGCCGCCGCGTCCGGGGACGCGACAGGCCCGTTGGTGGTCTCCTGTGTGTCACTCATAGTGCCTTCTCCTGTGCGTACACGATGTCGTTGAGGATGTCCTCGGTCAGTGGCCCGTCGACGCTATCGACGATCTCGCCGCCGCTGATGACCACGGCCCGTTGAGCCAGCGCTGCGAGCTCCCCGAAATCTGAAGAGACCACCAGTACGGCCGTGCCGGCAGCCGCTGCTGTCCGGACCAGTTCGTGGATCTCGTTCCGAGCGCCGATGTCGACGCCCTGCGTCGGCTCGTCGAGCAGCAGTACGTCCGGGCGGCGTTGAAGCCATCTCGCCAGGATCACCTTCTGCTGGTTCCCCCCTGACAGGGCTGTCAGCGGAGCGCTGGTGCTTGGAGCGCGGACCCTAAATTCCTGAATCAGCCGCTTGGCCGCCTTGCGTTCCCGTGAGGGACGGATCCATCCCGCCCGGGAGTGCTCGCTGAGGGAAGTGATCGACAGGTTCTCCGCGATGCTGAGTTCCGGCAGCGCTGCTTCGCGCAAGCGGTTCTCCGGGACGAACGCCACACCCTGCTTCATCGCAGTTCGCATGTCCGAGGACGGCACTGTGCCCGATCCCACGGTGACGTCGAAGTCATCTCGGGGAGCAGCCCCGAAGATCTGCTTCAGCATGCGCGAGCGACCCGATCCGAGAAGGCCTGCGAGACCAACGATCTCACCGGCCCGCACCAGTAGCGTCTCGTCGTGGAGACCGGTCGGGGTGCGACGACTCAACGTGAGCGCCGCCTCTTGGGCATCTACACCGTGGCGAAGCGGGCTCGCAACGGCGTCGCGCCGCGCACCTCCTACCGGGGGTGACGACATCGATCCGGTGATGCCGGCCACCAAGGTGTCATGGCTGATCTCTGCGCCTGTGAGGCGCGAGGCGACGCTGCCATTTCGGAGCACCGTCACCTCGTCGGTGATGGCTGTGACCTCTTCGAGCCGGTGGGAGATGTAGATGATCGTCTGGCCGGCGGCAGCGTAACTTCGAAGGGCCGTGAGGAGAACGTCGACCTCGTGCTTCGGCAGACTGGCCGTCGGCTCATCGAGGACCAACACGCCGCGCTCGTCGGTGTCATCTTGGTCTTGGAGCGCTCGAGCGATTGCGACCATCATCTGGGCGGCCGGGGACAGACGGGCCAGATGAGTGTCGGCGGCGACGTCAATCTCGAATCGGTCGAGGACCTTCCTTGCCCGCGCCTTCTGTGCATTCCAGTTGATGGACTTGACGAGTGTCGACTCGAAGCCGCGACCCAGCGCGATGTTCTCCGCGACTGTTAGATCCGGGAACGTCGAGTTCTGCTGGTGCACAAAGTGAAGCCCGGATGACTTTGCCCGCGCGGGTGTTTGGGACCGCGCATCAATCCATTCGCCCTTCAGCGACAGCTTGCCCTCATCAGGGGTGACGACTCCTGCCAGCACCTTGATCAACGTGGACTTCCCGGAGCCGTTGCCGCCCATAAGGCCGTGGATGGCACCGGTCGTGACCTCCAGCGAGACCCCGTCGAGAGCGCGGGTGGCGCCATAGGTCTTGCTGACGTTCTGCACGGCGAGCGCAACATTCCTCGCCTGCTCCGCCGCGGTTGGTTCCGTTGCGGTCAATTCGTTCATCGGTACTCCTGGGGTGGCTGCTCTGCACACGGGTCCGCTGCCTGGTCCGCCGTCGGCGCTGGCGGTCTCCGGAGCTGCAAAGACGCTCAACTGTGGATCTTGCACAGCGAGTCGGACTAGTCAGTTCCGGACAATGCGAGAGCACCGTTTGACGTTATCCGGGTGTTGTCAATCACATCGACTTCGGTTCGTCGGCGGGCATCGGATGCGACCTCTGCCACAGCGTCTCGGGCGAGACCGGCACCTTGGTAGTGCGCACCCCCTCGCCGAACGCATCGTCGATGGCACCTGCCACGGCTGCGCCGACCGCAATGAGGCCGACCTCCCCCAACCCCTTGGCTCCAAAGGGGTTGTTGGGCGTAGGCGCGTCTTCTGTCATGAAGAAGTCGACATCAGGCACGTCGAGGGAGGTCGGCAGGAGGTAGTCCATGAAGGACGTTGCGAGCGGCTGACCAGATTCGTCGTAGAGGAACTCCTCATACAAGGCACCGCCGATGCCTTGCGCTGCGGCGCCGATCACTTGGCCACGGGTGGTCATCGGATTGATGGCTCGCCCAGCTTCGGTACTGGTGAGGAACCGTCTCAGGGTGTGGCCCCCGGTGGCCGGGTCGATCTCGATCTGAACGAGTGTGACGCCGTATGGATAGTTCATATGCTCATCCAGGTAAACCGCCTGCGCGCCGAGACCAGGTTCGTCATTGGCTAGCCTGGCCGACCACCCGTCCCATCGCTCAGCGATCTGCGCCAGACTCAAGCCTTCCTGCTCCAGACCGGACACCGCAAGGCGCCCATCGATCAGGATCAGGTCGTCGACATTTGCCTCAAGCATCTCGCTGGCGAGCCTCTTGGCCTTGGCAAGGGTGTCGAGAGCAGCTTGGCGCGCCGCTCCGCCAGCCAAGACCGTAGATCGACTGGACCACGAACCGACGCCTTCCGGTACGAGCTCGGTGTCGCCGTGGATGACATCGATCAGTTCCGGATCGACCTGCAGCTCCTCCGCCACGATCTGTGCCAGGACGGTCTCAATGCCCTGGCCGACAGATGACGCGCCGGTTCGAACTCGGATCCGTCCCGTGGCATCCACATCGACGGCGCTCGTCTCGTACAGGCCGAGACCGGCCTTGTCCATGAGCATGCCGATGCCGTTGCCGACCAACCGTCCTTGCGCACGAAGCTCCGCGGCCTCCCGCTCCCACTCGTCGAAGCGCGCCCATTCGAGCGCCTTGTCCAGGTGGTTGACCACGTCGCCCGAGTCGAAGTGGTAGGGCTCGAAACAGATATCCATCCCCGGCGCGAACGGGAGATCGGCTTCGGTCAGAAGATTGCGGCGTCGGATTTCGACCTGGGAGATGCCGATCTGCTCGGCCGCTAGGTCGAGAAGTCGCTCGCGAGCGAAAGTTCCCTCATACCTGCCTGGGGCACGGTATGCGGACAAAGGAGTCTTGTTCGACACCACTACGTGCAGGAGCCCGTCGTACGCCGGCACCCGGTAGGGACCGGGGACCATCCCGACAGTGATGTCGCTGACAAGCGGCTCCGCTTGCCGAATGAATGCTCCGTGGTTGTGCCAGATCTCGTCCCTCAAAGCCAGCAGGACACCGTCAGCGTCGAAGGCCGCGGACATCTCGTGTACCTGTTCGCGAGCGTGTGCGTTTGCCACCATGTGTTCAAGACGGTCTTCGGTCCACTTGACGGGTCGCCCCAAACGCATCGCCGCCCAGCCGACCATGATGTATTCGGGGAAGACCCCGCCCTTGACGCCGAAGTTTCCTCCGATGTCAACGTGCTTCATCCGGAGGTCTGCGAGCGGCAGTCCGAGGACCTGCGCGATCAGGCGCTGACAGTCGTGGGTGTGGACCGGGCCCCACATGAAGAGTTGCTTGCGCCCACGGTCGGGCTCTGCGATACAGCCTCTGGTCTCCATCGGTACACCGGAATGACGGCCGACCACGTATCGGCCCTCAACGACATGGGTGGCCTTCTTGAACGCGCCGTCAACGTCGCCGTACTCCTTCACGATACGAACGGCCTCGTTGGACTGCCCCTCGAAGAGTGGTTCGGCCGCGTCGGTAAGCGCGTACTGAGGATCAAGCACCGGGCGGAGGGGGTCGTAGGTCACTTCCACCAGGCCGGCAGCGTCCTCGGCCAAATAGGGCGTGTCAGCGATGACTGCGGCGACCGGTTGCCCGACGTATCGGACACGGTCGCGAGCGAACACCGGGTGCAGGTAGTCGTCGATCTGCGGATATACCTCGTGGTAGCCGATCTGTTCGAGCGGAACCTCGGCGTCGATGTCATCAGCCGTGATGACGAGCCGAACCCCAGGAGCGCGTCGGGCTGCAGAAGCATCCACGGAGACCACGAGCGCATGAGCCTCCGAGGAACGCACCACGCTCATGTACAGCTGACCATGGATGTCGACGTCGTCCACGAAGCGCGCATCACCACGCAGGAGGCGCGCGTCCTCGCGGCGCCGCACCGGCTGTCCCACGTATCGCTTAGCCGAAGGGCCGAGGCCGCCCGAAGCGCCAGGTCTACTCACTGCTCGTCCTCACTTCTGTGCGATGTGTCGAGACACAAAGTGTCGCCATGCGCGAACGCTCGCGCTGCTCGCAGGCGGGAGAAGCGCAACCGCCCTATGGGCAGAACATGTACATGTGCCGTCCAATTGCTAGGTGGCCGCCAAAGAGATGCCAAGGTTTCGCGGAACATGTAGACGGCTCGCGGCCGTGCAGTCGGGAAGATGCTGGTTCCCGACTTATGGAGAAGAAATGACGACCGAGACCTCGCCCGTCCCGACGGCGGAAGAAGAGATGCTGAATTGGGGCCGCCTACTGATGGACGGTCTGCCGTTCGCCGACCTCCTGGCCGCGCAACGTCGGGACGCTACTACGTCGTGGTTCGACTTCTGGATGGCGAAGGCGGACGAGTACGAGACCATGGGCGACACTGCCCTTGCGGACGGAAATGACCTCACCGCTGGATACTGGTTCTGGGTCGGATCGATGGCCGCGCAGTACGCACAGTTCCTGTGGTTCGACGAGCGTCGCCCGAAGGGCCAGCTCCGTAAGGCCGGGCTCTATCACCGAGCCGCTCCCCTGCTTGACCCGCCGGCTGAGCGCGTCGACCTCTCGATCGACGACACCGTAATCGTCGGCTACCTGCGCCGGCCCAAGGGAGCCGATGGTCCAGTGCCATGCGCGGTGCTGCTCGGCGGGCTCGAGAGCACGAAGGAAGAGAGCTACATGTTCGAAAACCTCCTGCTCGAGCGCGGTGTCGCCACCTTCACCTTCGACGGACCGGGCCAGGGTGAGATGTTTGAGGACGTAGCGCTTGCCGGGGACTACCACCGCTACACCTCTCGGGTGGTCGACCACCTCGAGACCCTTGACGTGACCATCGACAGGGACCGAATTGGGGTCCTAGGTCGCAGCCTGGGTGGGCACTACGCGCTGCGTGCTGCGTCGATGGACGACCGCTTCCGTGCCTGCGTCACCTGGGGCGGATTTGTCCAGATGGACGACTGGGACTTCGAGTACCCCATGACCAAACTTAGCTGGCAGTACGTAACCAAGTCGCCCGACCTGGCCACTGCGCAGGTCCGGGTTCGCGACGCCATCGACGTGCGCCCGGTGCTGGCCGGCCTCAAGGTCCCCACCTACGTCATGCATGGGGCCAAGGACGAGACGCCCATCACCGAACTGGATCTCCTGCAGGAGTACGCCGTCAACGCTGACATCACCATCGATCTCGAGCCCGAGGGCGATCACTGCTGCCACAACCTTGGGCCCGCCCCGCGACTCCGCATGGCCGACTGGCTGGCGAACCAGCTCCTTCCCTGAACCGGCTCCGCGCGGCGTTCGCGACGGCAGCGCCGCGCGGGGCCTTACCACTCCCAACAACAGCCGCACGGCGGCAGAACGGTAGGAACGCTATGGATGAGATCAAGGCCGTCGAGTCGAAGACCGTCGAGCTGGAGACGTGGCAGCCCGACGGGGTCACCGTCCACGAAGGAGACCCAAAGGGCCGGGGATTCACCCTGTTCGAGAACTATGATGGTGGTGCCCGGGCAACCGGAGTCTTCGAGTGTGAGCCGTCCAAGACCACGTACCAGCTGGAGTACAACGAGATCATCTACGTCCTCGAGGGCGAGGTCACGATCGAGCTCGAGAACGGTTCGCGGGTTGATCTCAAGCCGGGTATGCAGGCGTTTCTTCCTGCCGGCCACATCTCGACGTGGACCTTCCACACCAAGTTCCGTGAGGTTTGGGTTCTCGCTGACTGACGTCGCACAAGTCGCGCTCGCCGCCTCGGTCATCAGTGATGACCGGGGCGGCGGTACGTTCCACGTTTTGGGTGGCGTCCTGAAGCTACGCCGCCCCATCGACGAAGCCGCTAGCTCGTAATCGCAAGCACTCCCTGGCCCAAGACCAATCTGGTGCGCCACCGGTCGGACGCTGGGCGGACAGGCAATATGATCTGCCCGTTTTAGCACGCTCCGAATGCGCTGCACTGTACGGCGACAGTCGTTGCGCATCGTGGTCGTCGAACGTCGCCACCATGCGACAAGGGCTACTGGCGTCCGATGTGGCGCGAGAAAATTCGGATTCTGCGGTCAGCCAAGACAGGAAAGTCCACCCTGACCGTAGCGACCAGGTCGAGGTCGATGTCGGCGATGAGGGCGTCCTCACCGCTTCCGAGCTCGGCTACCACGTCACCAGTCGGTGCGACGATCTGAGAGTGGCCCCCCATCTCAACCCCGCTATGAGTGCCGGCGGTGTTGCACTGGAGCACCCACGCTTGATTCTCGAGAGCACGGGCCCGTCCGAGTAGGCGCCAGTGCTCGACCCTGGGCATCGGCCATGCTGCTGGGAGCAGGACCACCTCGGCGCCGAGGGCCCCCAATCCGCGGAAGAGCTCCGGAAACCGGAGGTCGTAACAGGTTGCAAGGCCGATCTGACATACGCCGGCGTCGCGCACCAAACTGGTGACGGCGAGGTCGGTGCCGGCCTCCAGCAGCCGAGGTTCACCGTCACCGAATCCGAAGCGGTGGATCTTCCGGTACGTCTTGTGCACGGTTCCCTGCGGGGAGAGGAGCACAGAGGTGTTCCATAGTCCGCGCCCCTCCACACCGCGATCGGAGTCCTCTTCCGCTCGTTCGATGATGGATCCTGCGTGGAGCCAGGCACCGGTGTCGCGAGCAACCGATGCCATCCGTGCGACCGTAGGTCCGTTGATCGCCTCGGCCGTTGACTCCCAGGTTGTGGACGCGAAGCCCCCATGCGCCCAGAGTTCCGGCAGCATGACCAGGTCGGTCGGCCCAAGTCCTCGGATCCACCGGCTCACTCGTTCGACCCGCTCGTCCAGCGTCTCGTCGTCGCCGTAGGAAACCTGGAGCAAAGCGACGCGAAGGCGGTCCGCTCGACTCGCATCCACTTCAGTCACGACTCAATGCCGAACTGGGCGCTGCATTGGCCCCGGACATGGCTCCGAGGAGCTTTTCGGGCGTCAGCGGCAAGTCGCGCAGCACGACGCCGAATGGTGAGAGCGCGTCGTTGACGGCGTTCAAGACCGCAGCGGGAGCCGCAATCAGGCCCGATTCACCCATCCCCTTGACGCCCGAGGCGGAGTGCGAGGACGGGGTCTCCAGGTGGTGGATCTCGAACGGAGGGGCGACGTCCATGGTCGGCAGCCCGTAGTCCAGGAACGTGGTGGTAAGGATTTGGCCCGACTCGTCGTAGGCGAGTTCCTCAAACACCGACGCGCCGATGCCCTGCAGGACTCCCCCGCGGATCTGCCCCTCGACGATGTTGGGGTTGATCACCGTTCCGCAGTCCTCGACCGAGAAGACCTTCTCGAAGCGCACGAAGCCAGTCTCGGCATCGAGCTCGACCAGGATCGCGTGCCCGCCGTTGCTGAACATCGCCTGTGACGGGTCGTACGCCTGCGTGGCTTCCAGGGACGGCTCGAAGTCCTCGGGCCAGGAATCGATGTCGAAGTAGATCGCCGTGGCAACGTCCGCGATGGACAACGAGGAGTTCGACACGCCCTTGACTGACGCGTGCCCGTCAACCAGCTCGATGTCATCTGTCGACGCTTCGAGCATGTGCGCGGCCACCTGGCGCACCTTCTCCCTGACGACATCTGCTGCTCGCGCCACGGCACCACCTGCAATGACTGCACCGCGGCTCCCAATGGTGCCGGAACCATAGGCGTGCGAGGTCGACCGCGCCGTCTGGACGCTCACGTCCTCAACCTTGATACCCAAGGTGTCCGCGGCCATCTGGGCCATCGTCGTGGCGAGCCCCTGTCCCTGCGCCGACAAACCGATCGTCACGTTGGCGGTTCCGTTGGGGTTTAGCCGCACTGTGGCAGTGTCGTGGTAGATGTCGCCGAGCCCGTGCTCGAGGCTCGTGGCCGTGCTCTCGCCGCTGCTCTCCACGAAGCAGCTGAGGCCCAGCCCGATGTAGCGACCCTGTTCGCGCATTTCGGCCTGTCGACGCAGGAAGGCCGGGTAATCAACCATCTCCTCGAGTGCGTCGATCGTCTGCAGCCAGCTCCCCTCCTGATACACGATGCCCTGCGGGTTGGTCCACGGGAACTCGCGCACGACGTTGTGTCGCCGAAACTCGAATGGCGACATGCCCAGCGCACGAGCGGCGTCATCGGCGAGGCACTCGCGGGCAAATGTCCCCGCCATATATCCCACGCCGCGGTATGCGCCGATGGGCGTCTTGTTAGTAGCCGCCGCCTTGTAGGTGTAAGCCGCAACTGGTACGTCATAGATGCCCGTTGGGGTCATCACCGCGGCACACCACGGCTCTACGGCCATCGACCACGGTGGCATGTGATACGCCCCGCCGTCGCCGAGCGCGTCGGTACGGACGCCGGTGATCTTGCCGTCGGAGTCGAGAGCGTAGGCGATGTCGACGTACTGCTCGTGGGCGTGGGCGCCGGCGATGAGGTTCTCTCGGCGGTCCTCGATCCACTTGACGGGCCGGCCGAGCTCCCTGGCCAGGAGCGGAAGCAACATCTCTTCCGGATAAACGTGTGCCTTCATGCCGAACCCACCGCCGGTATCGGGAGTGATAACTTCGACGCTCTGCTCCGGGAAACCGAGGTAGGCGGTGAGCATGTACTTCAGGTAGTGCGGCATCTGAGTGTTCGACCACAGACGCAGGGCCTTGGACGCCCATTCATAGTCGGCGATCACGCCCCGAGTCTCCATCGGCGCCGCCGAGACGCGACAGGTGTAGAACCGACCCTCTACGACTTGGTGAGCCTGATCAAACGCCGCTGTGACGTCACCAAAGCTCGCGGAGCCGTTGAGTCCTAGGTTGTCCGGGAGTTGTGGGTTGGCGACCGGACCGCCGGCAGCCGCGGCGTCCATGTTGGTCACGGCAGGAAGTTCCTCGAAATCCCAGTCGATCAGCTCGCAGGCGTCCTCGGCCGCGTAGCGCGAGTCAGCCACGACGACGGCGACAGGCTCACCTACGTAGAGGACTTCGTCTACTGCAAGCAGTGGCATCGTCGTCGGGACACAGCCCTCGACAGCCATCTCACCGACGAGACCCTCACAGAAGGGGGCGACGTCCTTGCCGGACCAAGCCAGTGCAACACCGTCAGCATCGCGGATGGCGGCCAGGTCGAGGTTGGTGATGCGTGCGTGTGCAACTGGACTACGCACGAACGCCACGTGCAGTTGGCGCGGGAGGTCGATGTCGGCGATGAATTCGCCACGGCCGGTGAGCAGGCGCGGGTCTTCGGATCGAAGCACTCGCGTTCCGACCGAGCGAGCCGCGACGACCGGCGTCCTCATGTGCTGATGACTGTCGAGCTTCTTCACTGGTCATCGCCCTTCGTGTCGATCTGCCCCTCGGCGACCGCCTGCTCGATGGCAGAGACGATGGTCTGGTATCCCGTGCACCGGCATAGGGAACCCGCCACCGTCTCGACGATGTCCTCCCGTGACGGGCTGGCGTTCTCCTCAAGTAACGCTGTTGCCGTCATGAGGAAGCCGGCCGTGCAGAATCCACACTGGAGCCCGTGCTGCTCGCGGAACGCTCGCTGAAGGGGGTTCAGTTCGTGGCCGTCGGCAAGGCTCTCGACGGTGCGGATGTGACGACCTTCGGCCTGCACTGCGAGGGTGAGACAGGAACGCGCCGGGAGGTCGTCCAGCAGAACCGTGCACGCCCCGCACACACCGTGCTCACATCCGAGCTTGGTGCCCGGAAGCTGTGCATCCTCACGGATGAAGTCAGCCAGCGTCCGGCGTGCCTCTACCGTTGCTCGGTAGCGGCGCCCGTTGATCGTCATGGAGACGTCCAGGCGCTCCTCCGGGGTGATGGACACGTCAGGCTCCGTTCCTGAGTTCGCGCACGGCACGCCGTACGAGTGATGCAACCAGCTTTCGGCGATATTCACTGTTGCCATGGATATCCGAGATGGGGTCTATCGACGCAGCTGCCGCTACCGCCGCCTCGTCCGCGGTGACGTCGGTCATAGGGACCTCCGCCAACAGACGCTCAACCTCCGCGAGCCTTCGAACCGAGCCCACCGCGGCACCGACTGCGACCCTCGGATCCAGAAGCACTCCATCGCGTGGGATTCCAGTAGCGGCGACGAGGGCGAGACCGTAGTCGCCCTTCTTGACCGCAGCTTCTTGGAACGACCATGCGGTGCGCGTGGCGGGTACTGAGACATGGGTCAGAATTTCGTCCTCCGCGAGAGTCGACGTGAATGGCCCGACGAAGAATTCGTCGGCTTCGATCGTCCTTCGCCCGCGGGGACTCACAGCGTGCATCGTTGCGCCCAAGGCGAGCAGGATGGTCGGCCACTCACCGGACGGGTCGGCGTGCGCAGTGCTGCCGCCGAGTGTCCCGCGCGATCGAATTTGCGGATGCGCGATGTGGACAACCGCTGATGACAGGATCGGCAGACGCTCCGCAATCACGGCGGAGCGCTCGATTTCTCGGTGCGTCACACGGGCACCGATTAGCAGAGATGTGCCCTCGTCCTCGATGTTTCCGAGGCCCGGCACATGCTGCAGGTCGACCAGAACCGAGGGAGCAGCCAGCCGCATCGCAAGGAGCGGCATCAGGCTCTGACCACCCGACAGCACCTTCGCGTCCAGGTCGGACGCCAGGTGCGCGACCGCGTCGTCGAGCGTCCTCGGTGCGACATAACGGAACTTGGGTGGCTTCACGGCGTACTCCCTCAATCAGTGGTGAGTGATGGCATTAACGAGTGGCCGACCGGGCCCGTGCCGAGGCGTATCCGGCGGCGAAGACACTGATCAGAGCCGCTACAACGCTGACAAACGCCCCACCGGTCGGGAGGGACTTGGCCCACGACATGCCGCCCGCCAGAGCGAGGACGTCGAGCACGTCGTCGTCGCGGTCGCTGACACGCCCTCCGGTCACGTTGGATGCCGGAGGCGCCACCGGCGGGACGGGCGCTGCCGCGGGCTGGGGCTGGGCGGCTCCGGCTGCGTCCGCAGCAACGGAGTCAGCAGACGTGGATGTGGTCAGCGCGCCTTCGGCTGCAACCATCTCTTGCAGCCGCTGCGCGAACAACGTCATGAGTGCTCCGCTCACGTCGGCGAGCACTCCTCGTCCGAACTGCGCAACCTTTCCCGTGAGGGCGAGTTCCGTCTCGACCACCACTCGCGTACCCCCACCCTTGGGGTGAAGTGTGGCACGGACGTTGGCCGTCGCGTCCCCTTGACCGCGGGCGTCCTTGCCACGCGCGAGGAGGACCGCGGTGCGCGCCTTCTCGTCGAGTTCCTTGAACTGTGCGACGCCCTTGTACTCGGCGGTGATTGGACCGACCTTGATCTTGGCACGCCCGTGGAAGTCGTCGCCCTCTACCGAAGTAATCGATGCGCCAGGAAGACATGGCGCCACCTTTTCCAGATCGGTGAGCAGCGTCCACGTCTTTTCAGGCGGAAGCGCTACTTCGAACTCATTGAGCAACTGCATCAGATTCTCCCTTTTGGCTGGGCGCCGCATTCCAATATTGCGTCAGTCGCAACGGGGGAGCGGCGTCGGGTGGGGCCGTGCCCCGGATTACGCGGGTTTGGGTAGGCCGAAACGGAACTCGGCCGCTCCTGGGGGAAACTCTCCCCCGTGCTGCAGAGCATTCGCCATGGCTCGCACCTTGGTCAGGTACGCCTGGCCCACGGCCAGCCTCTCGGGTTCCCAGGCGGTCAAGGCCTCCCGGACGTCACCCGACGCTTCAACGAGCCGGTCAGCAAGCGCCCATGCATCGGCAGCTGCTTTAGCAGCTCCGGCCGCGGCGTGCGGTCGGGGGGTGAATGCGGCATCCCCGATCAGTGCGACCCGGTCGAAGGCCATCTGGGACACATCCGCGTCTGCGACGATGGTGACGAACGGCTGTGGAGCACCGGTGATGAGGTCACGGAAGACGGGCGCCAACTCGTTGGTCGCTCTGCTGTGGAACTGTTCCAAACTCGACGCCGGCAACGCCACGAAGTGTACGGAGACAGGTCGTCGACTCCCGTCGTTCGCCGTCATGAGCTCGTCGAGAGCTGCTCCAGCATCGACGTTCCAGTACCACTGGAAGTTGAGTCGCGTTTCGCCCGTGACCTCGCCTTCGGATGAAACCTGACTGATGGGATAGGCGATGATGTGTCCGTCGGGAAGCAGTCCGTAGGTGAAGGCATCCTGGAAGAAGTCCCACGTCTCCGGCGAGACGTCGCGCTGGTCAACCATTCCCCGCCAGGTGACGTAGCCGGCATAGTCGGGCTTCCTGCCGAGTAACTGGGCTCTCGCCACGGAGCCGCCGCCATCCGCGCATACGACGAGGTCAGCGGTGACCTCGGTTCCGTCGGCGAAACTCGCCGAAGCGCCCTCCACTCCTGGCGTCACCCGAACGAGTTCCTTACCGAGGTGGTAGCGCTCTGTCCCGAAAGCGTCGAGCAACTTCTGGTAGACGGCGTTGTAGGCCGTGAAGCGCCACCCCGCATCTACCTGCCCTGCGTTGCGCCCGGAAGCAGCGTCGAAGTAGCGCATCTCGTGGCTAGGGACGCTGATGTCGTCCAGCGTGGTCGAGGTGCGCTCCAGCAAATATCGGACCAGCTCGGGTTGAACCACGATCCCAGTGCCGAAGCCGGAGAGCAGCGTTTCGCTCCGCTCGTAGACATCCACTTCACAACTGGCGTCACGGAGCACGTTCGCTGCCGTCAGACCCGCGATCGAACCGCCGACCACGGCGACCTTCGGCCCGCTCATCCCGTACCTCCTTGTCCGTCTCTCGTCGCGCTCAGTTGTCACGCAGCGGCAGAGCGATGGGGCGGAGCGGTGCTCCACTTGCGCCGCGCAGTCGGATGGGCGCAGCGATCAGACAGAACTCGTTGACGCCGTCTCGCGACAGGTCCTCCAGATTGACCAGTTCGATCATCGGGACACCGGCCTCCGCAAGGAAGTGGCAGTGCCCGGGCAGCCAGTTGTCGTCGTGCTGAGACGGGCCGACCTCGACGCACTCCTGGTCTGCAGCGATTGCCGAGATTCCCTGACCGGTGAGCCACTTGGCGGCCTCAAGGCTAAGTCCGGGGGGATTTCCGAGGACCTTGGACCCGTCGGGCCAGAAACCCATGCGTCCGGTCCGGATCATCGCCACGTCACCCGGCTGCAGGGTGATGCCCTCATCCGCGAGCACCTTCTGGCAGTCCTCGACGGTGATGGCGTACGAGTCCGGAAGACAATCGAGCTGGTGGCTCTTGGCGACATCGATCAACACACCCCGGGTGATGATGGGCGGGATGACCTCCGCCCCGCCCTTGGTCCATCCGCGACTACCGAGATTGTCCTCGACCGAAAAGCCGTTGTAGATGTGCCCGTCGACGCCGAAGTGGCTCAGGGAATCGATGTGCGTCCCCGTGTGGGTGTACATGAAGACGACATCGCCCGAATAGCAGACGTGCCGGTTGCCGGCCTCTCCTGCCCCGTTCATATTGTCGACGACTGTCCCGGCGGGGGTGTGACTCATGAACAACTGGTAGCTGGGGTCGCCTGCTGCTTGGAAACTCGGCATGCCGACGAAGTAGTCGATACTGAGGTCGTAGCTCTTGGTCCCGTCGACCCGCGCCAGGATGGCAGCGGAGCCTTCACCACTGAGGTGGTTGAGAGCCCCAAGCTGGTCCTCGGGTCCCCAAGGACTGGTGGCGACCTTAATGCCGGCCCGAGCCATCAGGCGTCCTCACGCACGAAGTCCACGACGGCGCGCTCGGCCAGCTTTGGCTTGAGCTTGGCCACGACCTCGAGATGGAACTCGTCGACCGAGTACTTCTGCAGGTCATCCCAGGACTCGAAGTCGTTAATCAGCACGCCGCTGAAGGGCTGGCCGTTGTCGCCCGGGTCGCCCTCATGCGCGCCGAGCTCCCAGTATCGGATGTAGGGGTACGGCTCGCGAAGGGTCTTCAGCAACTCGACGACGTCGTCGTTGCTGTGACCCTCGGCCACACGCCAAGAGAAGACGTGGCGAATCATGGGGAACTCCTTTGCTAACGCTTGGGTGCGCGAACTGCGCAGCGTCAGTCTGAAAGCCGACCATTCCGATCGCCTCTGCATGCTCCGACAAGATGGACGTCGTCTTTGTGGGATTGCTGAGGTGCTGGTCAAGGTCAGGCGGGGAGTCCACCCAGGAACTCCTGGTCACTCAGATCCCTGTCTCGCCTTGGCTGTTCTCCCCGAGGATGGAGAGTTGACGATCGCTGGCGTCCTGAAGCACGTCGGCCAGGCGAAGGGCGACTGCAAGCTCGTCGCGGCGGTCATTGATTGGGAACCCGAGCCGGTCCTCGATCGCCTTGAGACGGTACGCCACGGTCCTCTCATGCACGCGGATGCGAACAGCGGTAGCGGCCGCGTTCTGGCCCGTGTGGAAGTAGGCCCTCAACGTCTCGCGCAGGAGCTGTGTGCGCGCATCGTCCTCTCCGATCGGTCCCAATTCACTCATCATGAAGTCCCGAGCGGCCGGCGCGTCTCGAAGTACGACGCTCTCCAGAGCGACGTCGCGATAACGCGTCACAGGTTCAGACCGAAGGCGCCCCACTCGGCAGGCCTGCCATGCCTGCCGGTGTGCACGACGGAAACCCTCAAGTCCGTTCAGGGGTCCGCCGATGGCCACGAAAGTTGCGGGCGGCGGTTGAAATCCTTCGAACTTCCGTTCGAAGGATTCGCAAAGTCGGCTACTGCCCAACCAGGCAAGCGAGGTCCCGCCCGTGCCTTCGACCACGAGCAGCGACGCATCCAACAGCACTGCTAGGGACTTGAGTGCGACCCTTGGCGCACTCCCCCACACCACGACAGCCAGGTGATCAACCTTGAGGTTGTAGCCAAGTTGCTCGGTGTCAGTCGGAACTCCATTCAGGAGGTCCGTGACGACCGCGCGACGCTGCCGGTCCCTACTGTGGAAGAAGTACGCTGACTTCTCCTGCTCGTAGGTCGCCACTACGTCGTGCGTGATGCGGTCGTTCCATGCGAAGTGATACTCCGCAGCCTGCTTCAAGACGGCAATCTGACGGGGACCCGCAGGGACGATGCGTACGGCCGTTTCGAGGATCCAGTTCCACAGGACGACTTGTCCGATCCGGCGGGTCAGAAGAAGGTCGGTCAATTCGACACCAGCCTGCGCTGCGACCCTCGCTTCCTCCAGAGCCCCTTCGGAGGCCCCCTCTGGGAGCTGTCGAGCGTTGCGAAGTCCGTGAATGACGCTCGTGAGGGCGCCTGTGATGCTAGGAAGTTCGGTCTCAAGCAACATGGGGTCGTTGCGGCGGTAGTAATTGGGAGCACCGGAGCGGCAGCGCTCCCTGACTTCCTCGCTGATCGAGGGAATGCTCAAGATGAGCGAATCCGCGACCGCCCTCAGGTCGTGCTCGATCGACATAGGTGAATTGTAGGGGCTCAAGTCACACGTCCGAGCGGCTTCCTATGCCGCCCGAGAACTCTCGGGCGGCCGCCCCAGGGGGAGGAGGGACACCCTCCCCCTGGTGGCGGATCAGGAGACGCCCCACACCTTCTTGAAGATGGGCTCATACTCGATGCCAGTCGACCATGCCTCGCCCTCGGGCGGCAGGTCGTTGTCGTGATCGAACATCGAGATGCCCACGCCTGACGGCACGCTCTCTTCGCCGGCGAAGTAGCGGTTGATCATGTCCGCGGCCGACCAGGCCTCATAAGCGCCGTCGTAGGTCCAGCCGGCGTCCTGACCCTTGTTCTTTCGGACGAGATCGATGTTAGCCGCATAGCCGCTGCCGGATACAACCTCCAGCGAGTCGTTGCGTCCTGATGCCATAACCGCCGCTGCGCCGCCTGCCGTCACGAGGTCGTCGTAAGACAGAGCCATCCCATTCGCCTGGGGGTTCCGGAGAAGTGCGGTCGAGATCTTCTCCTGCAATACGGGCCCGAAGTCAGCCAACCGGATGGGGAGGGTCGTGACCTCGCAGTCCGGGCACTGCTCCTTCATAGCCTTCTGGAAGCCGTCGTGCACAGCCTTGGTGATCACGAGCTCGGTGTTGCTGACCTCGATCACGTTGGCCTCGGACCCGAGCTTGGACAGCAGCCACGTTGCCTCGGCCGCACCGAGACCCTCGCCCCATTCGATGAAGCTTCCTTCAGAGAACTCCAGACTCCGCTCGTAGTACGACGGTTCGCTCGGGTCGACATCGCTGCAGTCGGCGGCCTCCTGGGAGAAGACCGGGATGCCTGCCTTCTTGGCCTCGTCGAGGGCGGTCTTCACGAGCGGGCAATCGATCGAGTAAAGCCAGATTGCGTCCACGTTCTGCGAAACGGCCTGACGAATACCCTCTTGATACTCAGAGGGCTCGTACTTCCCATCATAGATGGAGAGATCCCAACCCAGAAGCTCGGCAGCCTCCTTTGCACCGTTCGCCGCGGCCGTGCCTGTCGGAGACTGAGTCCCCGACATCACGAGCGCCACCCTGTAGCCAGGCTGTGCCTCGGGTCCTGTCGACGCGGGCTCGGTGAAGGTGCCGTCGCCGTAGAGCTTCTCGATGGCCTCGGTTGCCGACTGCGCCACCTCGTCGTCGCTGGAGGCGCTGGTGGCCTGGCCACCGGATTCGGTGCTGCAATTGCTCGCAGCTCCCATCACCGCAAGCACCAGGACCACGCCCGTGACGCGGCGGATCCGTGAGCCAAGTGTCAGATGCATGTCGTTTCTTCTTTCGAACAGTGTGCGGGGTCAGGTGCGAGCACCTGTCGGATGTCAGCGGCAAGTCGCACGCCGAATGATGCCGCTGGTGATGGAGGTCCGAGAGACAGATCGGTGACGCGCGAGGCAGGTGTGCCTGACTCGGTCCAGCAGCGCTGGTGGGTTGGCGCCGCTGGTTCAGTTGCGGGGTAGGACAGGAGGGTGTTCCCGAGTTGGTGGAGCAGCGGGAAGATCGTCGGCGTCGGACGAAGCTGCACATGGCCCTCCTTGTGAGAGTGAGAGACATCTTGGGGGGCACGTGCAGCAGCATGCGTTGCCGAGATTCGACGAATTTGGCGTGACGCCTGTCACCTTCCTGCAATTGCACCCTGGGCTCTCGCGGCGTCGTACGACGAGTGACGATCGCGCCGCTGGGCGGGGTCGTTACTCGTTGAAAGTGCCGGCTCTGGCGTCGTTCACCGTTCGTTCAGGCACGAGTGCTGTCGTGTCAGGACACGTCCCACGTCCTTGAACCCCGACTCGTAGTCGATGTCTGTCTGCCTACCCTCTCCCTGTGTGGGCAGACCGTGCCACGGTCGAAGACGGCGCCGCCCACCACCTGCCTGGTCTAGTCGGACCAGTACACGGTTCACAGCGTCCCCGGCCTAACTGCCATAGCCGACGCCGTGGGCGAAACCTGCGTCTGACCATGGCTGCTGTGGAGGCGGTCGACCTTCGCGGGGAAGCTCTTCCCGGCAATGGCGTGCAAAGTGTGCTTGCGCCCGGAGCCCATCACTGCCGCCGAACCACCAGCAGCCATCAGGTGGTCGTAGGAGAAGCCACGCCCAGCCGGCAGCCGCCGCCGGGTGGGGTGGTCCCGAAGGCTGATAGCTGCTAGGTCAAGTGGTTAGCTCGCGACTTCTGTCCGCACGCGATCGGCAGTCTCCAGAGCACCCTCGATATAGCCGGGAAATAGGAGGGAAACGTCCGACCCAGCGAAGTGCACGCGACCGTGCGGCTCGCCGAGCGATTTGTGGGCGCGTGTCACCTGCCCGATGCGTGGCGACACCCAGGGCGCACGCACGTAGGGGTCCGCGCACCAGTCGTGGTAGTCCGTTCCAACGACGACTGCCTCCGGCAGATAGTGGTGGACCGCTGCCTCGATCGCGTCGTTGTCGGCGGGGTCGAACGAATCTCGGTCCGTGAAACCGACCAGGATGCGGCCGCCGTCGGAGGCGGGTAGGTAGTCATACAGAGTGGGAAGGACGCCGTCGCCAGTGCACGAGATTCCTTCGGGGACCCCCTGCACGTGGATCAGGAGCTTGAGTCCCCTGCCTCCATGCCCTTCAGCCACGACATCGGCCCGCGGTCCCGACAAGGGTGGCTCGAATCGGAGTTCTCGCATGCAGTTCAGGGGCGTCGCGACGACGACATGTTTTGCCCTCAGCGAGCGATCTGCGCCGTACGTGAGATCGACCCAGCCAGCTTGCTGGTGCAGCGCGTGCACCGCTTCACCCAGCCGAAGATCGGCCACCTCGTTGGCCATCGCGGTCGTCAGTGTGCCGGTGCCGCTGGTCATCACCTCGTCCAAGGACAACAGCACTCCGAGCACGGAGTAGTCGTGTGATGCGATCAACTGCAGGACCCAGAGGGCTGAGGCGTCCTCGACGCGTTGGCCCATCATGTTCCAAATCCACGATCGCAGGAGCTGGCTGGTAACGGGCGGCGGATCCAATGCATTCAGGTAGTCGTTCGCCGAGATGTCGAGATCCTGGAGGTTCTGGTTCTCAAGGCCTGCGTGAGGGTCGATGCGGTGAGCGTCCCTGATCAAGCGGTAGAGAATCCTCTCAGCCTCGAGGAACTCTTCAGGCGGGATCGGGAAAGCAGCGTTGTGCTCACCCAGCGCCAAGCGGTTCCGGAACACCTTGAACGGCGCGGCGGGCTGTGTATCGATGTTGTAGCGATCGACCTCTGCGGCGAGGCGGGCATGGTGATGGCGGTGGAAGTAGGCTCCGCCGACTTCGACGGTAGTCCCGGGGTCGGTGATCGATTCTCGGCTGAACGCACGGCCTCCGACTCTTTCGGCTGCTTCAAGCAACACGACCGAGCGGCCATCTACGCTCAGATCACGTGCCACCCGCAGCCCGGCGAATCCGGCTCCGACGACTGCGATCTCGACGCTGTCGACCATGCTGTTTCCTCTCGTCGTCTTGGTAGACATCTTGGCGAATCGCTGGGACGTGCTCCGTTACCCGGATCTGACGAAAGACGGGCGACCCCTATCACCTTCCGACAACAACTTCGCGGCCGCGATGCGTATGGTCGGCGGACCCATTCGAAAGGAATTGCATGACCCAGCCACCGCCGACACCGCTCGCACCTGCCATCCATCGTGGAGCAGCGGATGCCAAGCCGCTGTCGGTGTAGTTTCTCATCGGCGGGTCGGCTGAGATGGCTCCTCCATTCCGCACGCTGCCACGCCGTGCGGGTTCCGTCCCCGATGTAGTCGGTCCGGTCCCGCACGGTCAACGGTCACAGATCGCTCCCGTCATGGTCCAGGCGGAGCTATGGTCGCGCAGGCGAGCGCTCCCCTTCACCTAAATGGCTCCAACGTTGGTGTCGGTGGCGCATGCACGAGCTCTCCACCTCGCGGTGGGGGTTGGGTCAGCGCCGCCTGAGAGGTTCCAGCGTGGGCGGTAGTTCGCGCATCTGCATCCTGACCATGACGGCAGCCTGCGAATCTCGGTCCGCGGTTCGGTGATGGAGCAGGAGGTCGACGCCGAGTGGGGTATCCCGCATCCCTCGTCCGGACGCGTTTCTGGTGTTCGGTCCCGCGACCAGAATGAACTGGAGATCGTGTGGTTCCTCGCCCAAGAGAGTTTATGAGTGAGTATCAGCTACTTGAACCGGTCGACGAAGACCGGTTCCCAGCGGCGCACCAGTTCCAGGATGGCGGACTCGCCTCATCGTCAACCTCCCTGGGTATCAGGGCATAGCATGGCGGTCTTACATGGAACCGACACCAGGGAGCCTCACACCTCATGACCCATCCTGCTGTCCGTCTCGTCGATATACGCGATACGCCGCTGAGCGTGGAAGAGGTTCTTCGTCCGCTAGACGATGCCACGTCGGGCGGGCTCGTACTGTTCGTCGGGCGCGTACGCGACCACGACGGCGGTCGCTCGGTTGACGGGCTCGAGTACTCGGCTCATCCGACTGCGTTGGAGCACCTGGCACACGTGTGCGCGGCGGTTGCGGAGGAGCACGACGTGAATGGCGTTGCAGCTGTTCACCGTGTGGGGACGTTGGCGATCGGAGACACCGCTGTCGTAGTTGCGACGACCTCTGCTCATCGTGGTTCCGCCTTTGCGGCTTCACGGATGCTTATCGACACGCTTAAGGCAGAGGTTCCGATCTGGAAGCATCAGCAATTCCGCGACGGCACCGAGGAGTGGGTCGGCGCACCGTAGCCCGCAAGACTTCGATGTTCCACACGTCTCAGTCCGCAATGCACAGTCCGTCAAAGGTCTCGAGGATGCTTGCTGTTTGTCACAAGGCGGCCCGTAGGCCCGCTCACTAGTTTCAGAACGTGGCTCGAACTCGCTGCGCCCTGCAGGCGCTCGTCCGTCTCCTAGATACCCGATCCACCCGACGTGAGGGTTGATGTCCATGTCCCTCGCTGATCAGCACAAGGTCCTATTCGAACCCATCTCAATCGGCCCGAAGACACTTCGAAACCGCTTTTTCAATGTTCCTCACGGCACCGCCTACGGGGTCCGTCGACCGTCCACATGGGCCTCGTTCCGCGGCATCCGCGCAGAAGGCGGCTGGGCAGCAGTGTCGACGGAGTTCTCCAGCGTCGGCCCGAGCAGCGACGAGTTCCCGCTGCACTCCAGCGACATCTGGGATGACGAGGATGGGCGACGGCACAAGCTCATGGTGGACGCCGTCCATGCCCATGGCGCCCTCGCAAGCATCGAACTTCACCATGGCGGCACGCACGCCATGCGTAGGTTGTCACGAGAGCCGGCCTTGTCGCCGTCCGGCCTAGCGGGTGAGTTGCCTCCACCCGCAGGGCCTCTCGGCACCCCGAAAGTGATGACCTTCGAGGATATCGAGCGGGTGACGCAGTCCTTCGTCGACGCGGCTATACGAGCACGCGACGTGGGCTACGACATCGTGGATGTGCTCGCGGGATATGGGTATCTCTTCGCACAGTTCCTGTCCCCGTTCCACAACCATCGCACCGACAGATACGGCGGGTCGTTGGAGAACAGGGCCAGGTTCTGGATCGAGACTCTCGGGCGAATCCGCGACGCCGTAGGGGCCGACTGCGCCGTCGCGAGCCGTATGTCGCTCCAGACGCAGGGTCCGTGGGGCCACACGCTGGACGACAGCGTGGCGCTGGTACGGATGGCTGATCCGCTAGTCGACTTCTGGGATCTCAACGTCGGATCCGTCCTTGATTGGGGTAGCGACATCAGCCCGTCGCGGGTCATCCCCGAAGGACACAACATGGATCTCTTCGCGCGCATCCGAAAGGCCACCGAAAAGCCCATCGTCGGGGTATCGAGATGGACGAGTCCCGACTTGATGGCCCAAGCAGTGCAGTCCGGGTTCATCGACATCGTCGGATCTGCCCGCCAGTCGATCGCCGATCCATTCTTCCCTCAGAAGGTCTATGAGGGTCGTGTCGAGGACATCCGGGAATGCATGGGCATCAACCACTGCATCAGCAGTCTCGATCGGGGCAACATGGGGTGCGCTCAGAACGCCACCGCAGGCGAGGAGTACAGGCGCGACTGGCACCCAGAGCGGTTCCAACCGCTCGAACGCCCAGACGTGAGCGTCTTGGTCGTCGGCGCAGGCCCGGCTGGCTTGGAAGTAGCAATCAGCCTGGCGAGGCGAGGAGCCGAGATGGTGCACCTCGTGGACTCGTCCGACCAGATCGGTGGCCACCTCCGGCCAGTACTCGACCTACCGGGACTCCGGGAGTGGGGACGCTTCATCGATCACCGGATGATCCAAATCGCCAAGCTCCCCAACCTGCAGTTCATCTCATCGACGACCCTGAGCGCCGATGACGTCCTCGACTATGGGGCTTCTCACGTGGTCATCGCGACAGGTGCCCAGTGGTCGGAAACAGGGATCGCACCAAGCACACACGCGCCGTTGGCCGGCGTGGCCGACCTCCCTTGGGTGTTCACACCCGAGCGGTTACTCGTTCGCGGCGACCGGCCAGTCGCGGGATGTAGCGTGGTTGTCTACGACGCCGAGGGCGGCTACATGGGGACGGGTCTTGCCCAGCTCCTTGCCGACGAAGGTTACAAGGTCTCTGTCGTGACGCCGCACGTTCAAGTCGCAGCAGAGGGTGACCTTACGCTGGACGGGCCCGCGGTTCGTGCGTCCCTCCACGCCAGGGGTGTAACCATGTACCGAAACGTCTGTCTGGCAGAGGTGGGCGACGGCGTACTGCAAGGGACAGGCGAGTTCGAAGAACCCTTCTCGCTCGAGACCGAAGCCCTCGTGCTGGCGACAATGCGGACCCCGGTCGACGATCTGTATAGGCGCCTCGTCAGTGACCAGAGCGCACTCGAAGGATCAAGGATCGAAGCCGTCTACTGCATCGGCGATGCGCTGTCGCCGCGCCCACTGGCCGACTCGATGTTTGACGGTCACCGCTTAGCACGTGAGTTCGAGTCGCTAGACCCGTCGGTGCCACTTCCCTACAAACGCGAGTTGTTGCACCTCATGGACGGACACGACCGTCCTGCATGAAACACTAACAACACCGAGGTCCGACGTCCGGCCGCCTCGGAACGCGTCAGGGTCGAAGCAGAGCAGAGGCTCTGGTTTCGATGTCCCCGCGACGCGATCATTCGGGAAGGCCATTACTGACTCTCTGCCAAGCAGAGCAACTGCCGGTCGAGACCCTCACCCAGAACTCAGATGGATGGTCGACTTCATCGAGCTGACCGCTCGCGATTCGGCAACCACGGTCAAGTACGACCACTTCAGCAGCACCGACCGCACGCTCGTTGTGCACCAAGGCCCTTGGAACACGTGGTTCGATCAAGCAGAGATGCGGGCATGGATGACCGTGTGCCCCGGTCAAAACTGAAGCTGTTCGGCCAGTCGGCTGCGTTCCGACTTGGCAGCGGCGATACCGGCCATAGATCGAGCCGTGACGCAGGCGCCATCGCGCTGACCCGATCACCCGATGTGCCGCGACTATCCGCCCATCGCTGACGTCGGCCGCTCGGGCTACCGGGCCAGCCTTGTGGCTTCGGAGTGCAGGCTGAGATGTTCCCGGCGCTCCGGACATGGCAGCTGAGGTTCCCAAGTAGCCGACCTGCGGCCGCCCGACCCGGGAACCTCAGCTCAGTTGTCACCGAGGACGATGTGCTCCCCACCGTCAGCACCGCGTCGCCTTTCTCTGCTGACGGTGAGGAGTCTGCCGGCTCACCAAGCGTCCTACGCTCAACGAGAAGCCCGGCCATCATCGAGAGACCACGGTCCACGAGCCGTCCACCAGGAATCGGTCCTTCGCTGCCGCGATGACGACGTCCGCGACGCGGTGCTCAGAGGTCGAGCACCAGCCTTCGCGAGGCGGATCGCGACACACACACCATCAAGGAGTCGCCACACGCTTGCTCCTCGGGCGTGAGGACGGTGTCGCGGTGGTCGGGAGTCCCCTCGACGATGAATGTCTCACAGGTCCCGCAGGTTCCTTCGTTGCAGGAGGATAGGACGTTTACGCCGACCTTCGTTAGAGACTCCAGTATCGACTGGCCCGGAGGAACTGTAACAGTCAGCCCCGACTTGGCCAGTACTACCTCGAATTCTCGCTCTGAAGTGGGCTGAGGGCGTGCGCGAGGCTGGAAGCGCTCGACCCGGAGGCGCTCGGCACTGCCACACCACGCGGCAGCTTCTTCGGCGGCGTCGAGCATCGGCTCGGGGCCACAGCAGTAGACGAGCGCGTCCGGCCCCACATCCCTCATGATCTCCCCGAAAGGGATCAAACCGCACTCGTCCTTCGGGAACAGGCGCACTCGGTCAGGGTGATCGTTGAGGAGCTCGCCGGCGAGGAACATGTCCTGCCGTGTTCGAGCCCCGTAGTGGAGGACCCAGTTCGCCCCGGCAGCCTCGGCGTCCTCGATCATCGGGATCAGTGGCGTGATGCCGATCCCTCCCGCGAGGAAGACGTACTCGCGAGCGGGCGTTAGCGGGAAGCGATTTCGCGGACCCCTCGCCTCGACGACCGCCCCGGTTCCCAGCTTGTCGAAGACGAACCGCGAACCACCCCGCCCATGGGCCACCAAAAGGACTGCGATCCGCCAGGTGTCGTCGTGGAGGCCGCCGCACAGTGAGTACTGCCGCACCAGGTCAGCTCCGAGCACCAGGTCGACGTGCGCTCCGGGCGCCCACGAAGGGAGGACACCTCCTCCAGCTTCCCGCAACTCGAGAACGGCTACGTCCCCGCGAACCTCCCTACGAGCCACCTGGAGCAACAGGTTCCTCTCCGTCGCGACGGGGGACGAGGCGTCGTCAACCGCGGGTAGCGACATCGGCGTAGCTGCGGACGACGAGCTCGTGAAACTTTAGGATCATTTCGTCAGCGGGCGATGAGAGCTGCCCGTGACTCATCATGCCTGACCGCAGGCCCGCGTTCTGAAGTCGCACGGCGTCCGCGTCCTCGCCCATTGTCCGCTCCCACATGTTCTCCCAGTCGACAGCGAATGCGGGGTCGAGGCCCTTCCGCGCCCACGTGTGGCTCACAAAGCGCGTCTTGTCAACGGCGACGGGGACCGTGTAGCCCGCGAAGATGTGATAGTCGTCCTTGCTGAAGAACGAGCCGGGGTGAAGGTAGACGTAGCGCTCCCCGTACGTCGGGTCCATCCCGTGCCGAGCGAGCACCGGCCCTGACTCGCGGTATCCATTGATCGCGCCGACAAGATTCTGGGTGACCCGGACCTCACGATCCTTGAGTGACTTGAACTCAGCGTCGAAACTTTCAGCGTGGATCGTGGGACAGTGGTAGCACTCGTTGGCGTTCTCGCACCACGCCTTCCAGTTCGCGTCGATGTCGATCGAGGTCACTCCCCGGTACTCGTAGTCCCCGTCGTTAAACGCGAGTTCCCACTCGGTTCCGAGGTCCTCGAGCTCCGGAAACGCGTCCGCGAGCGACTCGGCATCCGGGTCGGGGTTCACGAAGACGAGACCGTTCCAAATGTCGACCGATGCGGGCTTGAGGGCGACTCCCTTCCCGCTGAGCTCTTCCTTTGAGCACAGAGGCGCTGCACGAAGGGAGCCGTTCAGGTTGTAGGTCCAGCCGTGGTACTGACATTGAAGTAGTGGAGAGTTCCGGTTCTCCAGAGCCACGGGATAGGCGCGGTGCTGACAGATGTTCACCAGAGCACGGAGCAGGCCATCGCGCCCACGCGTCACCACGATCGGAACCTGGCCGACGTCAGCCAGAAGTTGGTCGCCGGGTTGGGAGACCGAAGACAGTGGTCCCGCCAGCTGCCAAGCATATGGAAACACCGACGTCAGCTCGAACCGGAAAACGTCCTCATCGCGATACCAGCGAGTCGGCAGTGTCAGGTGGTCGGATCGCCTGCGTTGGTAGTGCGCGACCTCGGCCGCAATCCTAGGCGGGACTACGTTGCTCCTCTGCGGCTTCGAGCGGAACGCGAGTTGAGACTCTATGGCTGTCATCTGCGGACTCCATCCTTGAACTGACGTTTTCCGTCACTCTATCCCCATCACTGAGCACTGACTATCGTTCAGGTCAGATTTTCTGCATCTCGCCGCCACTCAGTCATGCCCGACAGATTGGCCTACCCCGAGCTCGGTGAGCCGACGTACGCCGACCCCGCAGGGACTGGTGCGTTCGAGGTGATCCGAGCACAAGGACGCCCTCGCCAAGGCCGGACCCCAGGAGCCCCACGGGCCAGCGCTCTCCGTAGGAGACGCGCGGGGATTCGGTATGTCCCGCGACGAACTACTAACGTCCGCGCTTCGCAAGGCGCGACGAACGCCCCTCCTATGCTGGCCTCGTGGAACACAACGAAGGAGGACAGCCGAGAACAGCCTTAGACGGCTTCGACGCAGTGGACCGTAGCCTCATCGAAGAGCTGCAGCGTGACGGACGTGCGTCATACAAAGAGCTCGCTGCGAGCTGCCACGTGCCTGAGGCCACGGTACGACGTCGGGTCAATCGACTGCTCGACAGCGGAGTAATCAATGTTGTGGGCGTCCTGAACACGCTCGCGTCCGAGACGACAATAAACGCGCAGCTCCACATAGGGCTCGACCGAGATCCTGAGGCTGTCGCTCGGGAGATGGCGCAGTGGCCTGAAGTCACGTGGGTGGCCCTCACTGCGGGGCCACGCCCCCTGCTGGTCGAGGTGGTGTGTGTCGGTCGCAGCGGGGTGGTCGATTTGGTCCGTCGAGCGCATCAGGTTGACGGGGTTACCAGTGTGCAGAGCGTTGTCTACTTGAAAGTACTCAAGACGATGTACGCCGGGCCGCCGCCCGGGAGTGTCCTGACCTGATGGAACCGATGCGGTCAGGGCCTTCGGTAATCAGCATTGGAAAGTCTTGACTCACGACCCTCCGGTCAGATCGAGCGTTGCAGTGAGGCCTCGCCTGCACCGAGCACTGCGTTGACCTGCCAAAGGGCGCCACGATCTTGCTGTGCCCGTACTCGCCAGTGCTGCCCTAGTGGCATCGACCAGGGGCCGGCAGCAGGACGACCGCGCCCCGCTCCCCCACGACCGACGCTCCGGGAACCATCGGTCGCCACAGGTCGCCCGGCCTGCGCCGCCTCCAGCAGGAGACCGTCACGACCGCCATCCACGTCACCCACGACCAGGAGGAAGCGTCCCTGCCGTCCGACAACGTGGTCGCGCTGGACCACGGTCTGGGAAGCAGAAGGGCAGCCCTGCATCGGACTGCTACCTGCCAACTGATGTCTTCGTCGCCATCCTTCGGCACACCAACATGATCAGGGCATCGCCCGAGAGACCTCGGCCGGACTGACGAAAGGCCGTCCCGTCGCGTCATGCCCGCGCCCACGGGGCTCGAGGCCCACTGCAGCGATGGCTTCCATCGCCACGGATTCGTCATTGTCGGACGTGTCGCCTGACACGCCCACCGCCCCGACGAGCTGACCACTGGCGTCGTCGACCAGCACCCCGCCCGGTACGGGGATGACACGTCCGTCGAGAGCTGCTGTCGCCGACGCGACGAATTGCGGCTGGAGTTCGCCTCGCTCCATGATCGCGCGCGAGTTCATGCCGAGCGCCAGCGCGCCGTAAGCCTTGCCCCGGGCGATCTCGAATCGTCCAATGGGCGAGGCGTCCGATCTCTCCGCCACCACGACGTGCCCTCCACTGTCGAGCACGACGACTGTCAGCGGGCGCAGGTGTAGGCGGCCTGCCGCCGCGTGAACCAACTGTGCGATCTGCCGACCGGTCTCCAGCGATAGTGTCATACCGATTCCTTCTCGTTCTGCCGTCGAATCACCAGCACCAATGACTCAGCTGGGGCCACCTCGGGTCGGCACTCACTCGCAGATCGAGACGGGGAGCACGAACCGCGAATCGTGGGCGGCCGTTCGAGGCAGCGCCCGGGATTGACCGGTTGACACGTCCAGCGCCCGAGCGTCATGCGTGCGTCGCTTTGGACACCGGCGTAAGCGGCAGCACGTGCCTTAGAACACCGTCGTAGTCCTCTTCGCGCCATCCCAGAATGCGTTGTTCTCGAATAAACGGCAGCGGGATCGTCGGATCGGAGGTGTCGATCTCACGGCCGAGGCGGTGACCGTCAAACACAGCCTCAGCGATGACGCGGGGCTCGACGCAGTCGCCGATGCGAAGCAGTTGGGTGATCTCCGCTGCGCTCAGACGTTCCGGGTCGGCTGTCAGTTGCTCGTAGAGGTCATTGCGGGACCGGCGCTGCGTGACGAGCACTACCGAGTCGACGGTCCAGCTAGTCCCGGTGGCTGCGTGATAGACGTTGTGTCCGCGGATCTCTCCCGGCTCGATGGAGCTAAGCGCGTGACTAGTGACTAGCTCTACTCCAAGATCGAGCAACGCGTGCATCACGTGCCCACCTTCGTCCGTGTGGAACAGGTAGGCACCGACCTGGTCGGCGGGGGTGACCAAGATGACCTTCTTCCCCTCAAGGGCGAGCTTCTGCGCCAGGCTCGATCCCACGAAGTAGCCGTCACAGTCGTACACCAGGACTCGGCTGCCATCGACAATCCGTTTGCCGAGCATGACGTCTTCGGGTGTGAACACCATGGCCGAGTGAGTGTCGGCACCCGGGACGGGGAGATGGGTCATCGGGCTGGTGCCGCTACGGTCCCAGGTCGCGCCCGTAGCGATTACGACCGTTGCCGCACCGTATTCCAGGACGTCTTCGAGGTTGAAGTGTTTGCCTGTGAGCACGGTGACGTTCGACATCTTCGCCAACTGCGCTTCTCTGTACTCGACCACTCGTCGCCACGTGCGCATCCCGGGAAGCCGCGACACCCAATTGACGTGGCCGCCTACCTCCGACGCGGCTTCCGCCAGATGGACTGCTTCGAAACCCCGTTCGCCCAGGACACGTGCACATTCCATCCCGGCGGGGCCGGCGCCGATGATAAGAATGGGATCACCGGCACGGTCGGAGGGGTTGAACTTCTCGGGATGCCAACCGCGGCGGTACTCCTCCCCGACGGTGGCGTTCTGGGTGCAAACGATCCGACCGCCGCCATTGTTGAAGCGCGAGACGCACATGTTGCAGCCAATGCACTCGCGGATGTCTTCCGCTCTACCCTCCCGGATCTTGTTCGGGATGAACGGGTCGGAGATCGCCGGGCGAGCGGCGCCGATGATGTCGATCACTCCGTCACCTACCGCCCGGGCCATCAATTCGGGATCTGTGAACCGCCCGACGGCCGCGATGGGCTTCTTCGAATAGGGCCTAACCTGCTCGATGTACTGGCGTTGCCAGAAAGGTTCGAAGAACCGCGAGGAACTGACATCGTCCTCCAAGTGTCCTACTTGCATGTCCCACAGATCGACGATGTCGTCAAGCATCTCGACAGCGCCCACCCCGTCGTCGCTGACCTTGAAAGCCCTGTCCGTGGTGTCGTTGAAGGAATCAAGACAGAATCCGGCCACGATCGCACAGTCGTCGCCGACTGCTTCACGCACCTGTTCCAGGGTCTCCCGCCAGAACCGAGTCCTGTTCTCGAGTGATCCGCCGTACTCGTCGGTGCGGTGGTTCCAGTAGCGCCACAGGAACTGGAGCGGGAGCGAGAATCCTTCTCGTGCGGCAACCTGGACCAGGTCGAATCCGACGTTTCGCGCACGGACCGCTGCATCGACGTACGACTTCTGAATGCGGCGGATGTCGGACTTGTCCATCGCGTAGCAGGAGTGCCCCGACATGGCACTCGTTACCTGTGAAGGTCCACCGGCGGGCAGGCGCGTCACGTAACCGGTGTGGTCGGCACCCATGTACACCAGTTGGACACCGGCCAAGGCGTCGAACTCGTGGACGCGCTCAACCATGAGGCGCAGATTGGCTTCGTCGCGTTCATCGAGCAGCCGTGCTTGGACCCACGGCGAGTCATCGCTCTCCGCGTCGACCGCGCAATACTCGGTGTTGATCGCTGCCCACCCGCCTTCTGCCCGCATCCCGCGCAGGTATGCCTGTGCGCCTGGATACTCGACCCCGAGGCCAGAACAGTGGGGCGCTACGTAGAAGCGATTGCGGAAGGTCTTCGGTCCGACGCGGATGGGTTCGAACAACGGCGCATGGCGGGGGTCCATCGTCATCTCGTCACCGTACGTTCGGGGACTCGCACAGCCCTTCACGGAGACGGCTAAGTCGCAGTCTGCAATGTCGGTCATCTGACAATTGCAGACTTGCGACTGCGCCGAGGAGGCCCCCGATTCGGAGAGGAGTTGCCCGGAGAGCGCAAATACTCACGCCGAAACGTGTTGGACAGCCTTGTCGGATGCGTAGGTCGAAGTACGCGCGCTCCGACACGACCTCCCGTCCACGATCTTGTCGACGAGGGTGTATCGATGGACCGCGCACCCTCCGATCGGTGAGAACCGGTTGCGACGACTGTCTTCAGTTCCGTCTCTACCTGACTCGTGGGCAAACAGGACGTTGTATTCGGTCACATGGCGCCTGAATTCGCCTTGCCCAGAACCGGGGCGTTCAGGAAAGGGCGTGTCCCTGTAGATCATGTCGTCCGAGAAACAGTCGGGCACTGGGTCAATGTCGCTGGCGGGCCCACGCGGCCACGAGCCGGCAAAACATAGACTCGTTGCTTGCTACGACGTCTGCTGGGGAGTTGACACCGCTGAGTTTTGGTAGCGATGTCGCCAGTAGGCGACCGTCAGTCGTCATGGTCATGCGCGTCAGGTACAGGCGGACCGGGCGGCCCCGCTGGCTTAGGCGGGGGGACAAGCTGCTCGTCATCATCACCCGAAACACTTGCGTCTTCGACCTGGGACATCGTTCCTCCTAGTGGTGGAGGAACGAGCGTGCCTTACTGGACGCGCACAACTCTTGCCCCAATCCGCAAAACCGACCTGCGTCTTGACGCAGTACCGACGTTTCCCGGCGGACCAAGACCGTCCAGCGACGGGTCTTTGCAGCGCGAGACCAAGGCGTTGCGGGACGTCCCACCGGCCGGCCCGACCGGGGCACGCATGTGCCGGGCTGGAGCTGAGCCCAACCACTCGCCTTCCACGTCTCGGTCGCGGCTTACCCTAGGTAAGGAATTTGAGCACCGAAAGCGTGATCGGAAAGCCGACCGTATCGTTCAGGGAGCGTACGTAGGCAATGTAGCGGCATCCGACCCTGTTCCACGTCGGGGACCTGCTCTCCGCGGGCCCCGCGGAGAGCCCAATGTCCGACGTCACTGCACGCACGCCTATTCGAACTTGGGATCGAATAGGCACGCGTCTCACCCTGCCCATGAGTATTTCACGCCTCCTCGACCAGCCGCGCCCCTGCGCGGATAGGTCGGAGCACTGAGACTGTATGAAGCGCTAGCGCCAGACGAGGCCCGTAGGACGGGGTTCGACGTGGGATCATGCACGGGTGAGTTTCACCGTTGAATCCCTAGTCGCGGACCCGCTAGTTCGCACCCGCCTGGTTGCGGGGGACTCGGGGCTGCGGAGAGAGATCGCCTGGGCGCACACCTGCGAGGTCGCGGATCCATGGAACTGGCTCGGCAGCGGTGACCTCCTCATGACGGATGGTTACAGCTTCCCGTCGGAACCGGCCGCTCAGGTTGAATTCATACGCGAGCTTTTCTTAGCAAACATTTCCGGGCTAGCTCTGGGCGAGGGCTTTGTCGCTCCCCCGCTCACTACGGAGGCGAAAGAAGCGGCCGACGAGCTCGGGTTCCCGATCTTGCAAACCGCCCGCAGCGTCCCATTCGTGACCATCGCGCGGGTCGTCGCCGAGACGTCAGCGAGTGGCCAAAGCAACTCGCGCCCCGCGCGAGTGCTCCGCTTGTACGACATCCTGCGACGCAACCAGCGGCCAGGACCCGGCGACGAGTTGCTCGATCTCCTTGGCGCTGAGCTTCGCGCTGACCTCCACGTCTTCGACCTGACTCAGGGACGCGACCTACTACCGAGCCATGTCGAACTCCCGGCTTCCCTCCGACGACGCGCCCTGGAACGGGCCGCTGAGCAAGGTGGTCAGTTGTCCGCCTTCAACCGTCTTACGGACGGCGACTTTTCGGCGCTCCTCGTGCCGGTCGGAACGCGGGACTCGGCCGCCCTCGTTTTGCGCGTTCGAACTCCGGACGACGCGCCCGACCTCGTGCTCGCCCAGCACGCAGCCATGATCGCCGAGCTAGAGGTCGAGCGACGGGCGGCTCGCGCCGCGAGAGCGCGGACTCGGGGCGCAGATCTTGCTCGCCGGATGCTCGACGGCAACATTGAGCCTGATGCGGCCCGAGCCCAACTTCGATCGCTCGGGCTCGGCGACGGTCCTTGGATTGTGACGGCCTGGGCCGAGGTGACACCGCAAGGTCCCGCCGGGAGCGGAAACTCCTCGAAACTGGTCGACGCATTGGCATTCGTGGCATGGCCGCACCTTCACACGTTCGTCGAAGACACCCACCTGATCGTGGTTGAACACTCGAGAATGGAGAGCGGCCTCGACCTCGACGACCTCGAAGTTACGATGGGCGCGAGCCAAACGTTCTCTGCGATGGCCCGCTTCGCGGACGCGTTCCGCGAAGCCCGTTGGGCGCTAGAGAGCGCACGCCAGGCTGGACTCGCATCCGCCGTCTACGGTGCACACGGGTCGTACTTCATGCCCAACACCGTCGCCGAGGGAGAACTCGCCGTTCGCCGGCTCCTGGGTCCAGTCGTGGACTACGACCAGGCCAACGACGCCCACCTGATGGAATCGCTCCAGGTGTACTTCGAGGTCAATCGATCGTGGCAGGCTGGCGCTCGCCGCCTCGGGATCCACAAGCAGACCCTCGTCTACCGCCTCAAGAAGATTGAGGAGCTCACTGGAGCAGACCTTCGCGACTTCGGAGTGCAGGCCGAGCTGTACCTCGCCTTACGAACCTGGCGGCTGTTGAATCCGACTTAGGTGCGCACGTCTCATTAGCCGTCGCGGCGTGGTCAGTTGCATCCCAGAATAATGTTCTCTCCGAATGGCGGAGTGCTCTCGGGATTCGCCACGGATTCGACAGGCTCGGTCCGATCGCCGGTCACGGCGCTCTCGGCGATACCACCCGCGATCATCGGAAAACCACAGTCCGAGAGCCATTCAGCAGCACCCTGTATTCGGCGTGCGCGGTCACGGCCCGAGCCAGGGCAAGGGCCTCAAGATCGCGCCCGGTAGCCGTCAGGTCCACGGCAGAGCTCGAGTGATCGACCCGGGTGAAGTCCTGCTCGATAATGGGTCCTTCATCGAGTTCGGCGGTGACATAGTGCGCGGTCGCGCCGATCACCTTCACGCCGCGTGCGTGAGCTTGGTAGTACGGCCGAGCTCCCTTGAAGCTGGGCAGCAGACTGTGGTGGATGTTGATCGCTCGTCCCGCCAGTTCGCGACACAACGTGTCGGAGAGGATCTGCATGTAGCGGGCCAGGACGACGAGATCAGCATCATGGGCAGCAATGAGCTTGCGGAGTTCGTCCTCGGCCTGCTCCTTGGTTTCACCCGTGACCGGCACGTGGTGGAACTCGATCCCGTGCCACTCCACGAGTTCGCGAAAGTCTTCGTGGTTGGAGACGACCGCAACGATCTCGGCGGGCAGCGAGCCAGTTCGCGAGCGATGGAGCAGGTCGTTTAGACAGTGTCCCTGCTTAGATACCATCACCAGCGCACGCTGCCGATGGCTCGGATCCTGGATCGCCCACTCAGCCTCGAGAGGGTGGGCGACAGCGGCGGCAAACTCTTCCCGAATCGTCGCGACGGAGATCGGATCTTCGGATGCAGCGTGAATCCGGAGAAAGAACAGGCCAGTGTCATCGTCACCGAATTGCTGGCTGTCGCGGATCGTGAAGCCACGGTCGGCGAGGAACCCTGCCACGGCGGCCACGATGCCGGGCCGGTCGACACAAGAGAGCGTCAGGACCAGGTCGTTGTTCACTGCTTCGGCCTTTCGGACTTGGGATCGTACATTGGACTCAGAGAGGCGCGTGCCGATACTCGGCGCCCTGCCACGTCAACCTCGTACTGGCCGTCGTTGAACCACTCGCGCGGAACGACCTCAGTCGCTTCGACCCAAGCAAGAGCCACGGCTCCGCCAAGGGTGTGGCCGAACTGTGCCGAGACGACACGGCCAACCCGAACGCCATCGCGAAACACCGGCTCGTCGTGGAAGAGGAGCGGCTCTGGATCCGCCAGGACCAATTGGACCAAGCGGCGAGACACCCCTTCCGCCCGGCGCTTCTCGAGGGCCTCCTGCCCTAGGAAGCCTCCGGGCTTTTCCCATCGGGCCGCGAAGGCAAGTCCGGCCTCAAGCGGGTTGTCTCCTGCTGAGATGTCGTGACCCCAGCTGCGGTAGCCCTTCTCGATCCGCAGTGAGTTCATGGCGTGATAGCCGACCGGTCGCAGTCCGTGCGGCTGACCCGCAGCCATAAGCGTCTCCCAGATGTGCCCGGCGCTCTCAGCGGGGATCAGTAGTTCCCAGCCGAGCTCGCCGACATACGTCACGCGGGTGGCACGCACAAAGGTATGGCCGAGGTCGATCTCCCGCGAGGTTCCGAAGGGGAAGGCCTCGTTGGACAAGTCTGCGTCGGTTAGCGGAGCCAGCAGATCGCGGGCGTTCGGACCCATGACGGCGAGCATCGCCATCGTCCCGCTGACGTCAGCGACTGTGCAGAAGTCGTCGACGCCGATGTTTCGACGCAGGTGGGCGAGATCCCGGTTCACTGTCGCGGGGCCGGAGAGCACCAGGAACTCGTCTTCGGCCACGCGCGTTACTGTCACGTCGGCCACGATGCCGCCGTGGGCGTCAAGCCACTGGGTATACGTGATCCGACCAACAGCGGTGTCAACGTCGTTAACTGATACTCGGTTCAGAACACGAACCGCGTCGCGGCCCTGAACCAACAACTTGCCGAACGATGAGGTGTCGATCATGCCGACGGCCTCTCGGACTGCCTGGTGCTCAGCCGCGGAGTGCTCGAACCAATTCGGGCGACCGAACGAGTACTCGTACTGACGCTCTACGCCGTCCGGGGCGTACCAATTCGCGCGCTCCCAGCCAGCGAGCTCGCCAAACACCGCCCCAGCTGCCCTCGTCTGCTCATACAGCGGGCTGACTCGTAGTCGCCGTGCGCTCGTGCGCTGCTGGAACGGCCAGTGCACCTCATACGACAGATCCAGCGTCTCGACGACCCGCTCGGCAAGAAAGCGTGGATTCATCTCGTGACGCTGCACACGTCCCAAATCAGTTTCGGGAAGGTCGATCGGGCTCCGGCCGTCGACGATCCAGTCGGCCAGGACCGAACCAGCCCCAGGTCCGGAGAGGAAACCGACGGAATTGAAGCCAGCTGCGACGAAGTAGTTGGCCAGCTCAGCGGCCTCGCCGAAGTGGTACTGGCCATCGGGAGTGAAGCTTTCAGGACCACAGAAGTGCAGTCGGATTCCGGCGTCGCCCAGGATCGGGACGCGCTCGATCATCCGCTCGTAGAACGGACCGAGATGGTCCCAATCCTCGGGCAGCTGCAGGTACCCCTTGGAGTCGGGGATGCCGTCGATCGCCCACGCATAACTGCCAGGCTCGAAGAAGCCCACCATGAGAGCGCCGGCTTCATCCTTTACGTATGAGTATTCGTCGCCGCTCTTGATAGTCGGGAGGTTGCGCGGAAGGCCGTCGATCGCCTCGGTCACGATGTAGTAGTGCGCAAGAGCCTGGAGAGGAACGCTGACGCCGGCCAAGGCGCCGAACTCCCTGCCCCACATGCCGGTCGCGTTGACGACGTACTCGGCCTCGATGTCTCCCGCCGTCGTACGGACGCCTGTCACCCGGCGGCCCGACGTCGCAATTCCGTTGACCGTTACACCCTCTACAACCCGGGCGCCCCGCTGCGTCGCACCGCGAGCAAGCGAGATGGTGGTGTCGGTGGCGCTACCGCGGCCGTCATTCGGAAAGTGGAGGCTGCCATATAGACCGTCCGGGTTCAGCAGCGGGTGGAGCTCCAGGGTCCGTTCGACGTCAAGCAGTTCGGCCACGATGCCATTACCACTGACGGCAGACGCTAGATGTTGGAGCTCAACGAGGCGGTCCGGCGAGGTGGCTAGATTCATGGTCCCTGTGCGGACGAAACCAGTGGAGAACCCGGTGTCCGTCTCAAGGTCTTGGAAGACCTCAAGACTTCGCTGAACGACTTCTCTCGTGCCCCAGGTTCCGCGAGCCTGCGTAACAAGGCCGGCCGCGTGCCACGTAGTCCCGGAGGTCAATGTGTTGCTTTCAAGCAAGACGACATCGGTCCACCCTCGCCGTGCGAGGTGATATGCCGTACTCGCGCCGATGATCCCGCCGCCGACGATCACGACCTGGGCTCGTGCGGGGAGCTGCTGTGCCATTGGGCCACCCTTTCGTTCAGAAGGCCACGATCTCCCGGCGCTCAGCCGCGTGCCATCCGACGGCACATCGAACCTGGCGCCTCCGACTGTGCGATCGACCAATGGTGCTCGTGCCCTGAGTCAGGGACGGTTCCTCTACCGCTTGCGCCGGTTCGACCTCTGGCCCAGCGAGACAAACGGGGCAGTACAAGGGTTTGTGCCGAACACGACCAGGAGGATGGCTAGTGGAGCCGGACCGTAGGGCAGTCGTCATCAACGGATCACTCGCTGCCCGCGACGTTAAGGAGTCGTTGCGCGCGCGCATCACGGCGCTCGAACGGCTCGGCCGCAAGCCTGGACTCGGCACTATCCTCGTAGGAGAGGACGCCGGGTCGCACTCGTATGTAGCGGGCAAGCACCGTGACTGTGCTGAGATCGGAATCGACTCGATCCGGATCGACTTCCCGGCCAACGTGTCTCAAGAGCGCGTCCTTGATGCCGTTCGCAGGCTCAACAAGGATCCGCGTTGTTCCGGCTTTATCGTCCAGTTGCCGCTCCCGGCGCACATCGACATGCACGCCGTGTTGAACGCGATCGACCCCGATAAGGACGCTGACGGTCTCCACCCAGTCAACCTCGGCCGACTAGTGCTGAATCAGCCTGGCACGCTGCCCTGCACGCCGCGAGGCATCCTCGAGCTCCTACGAGGCAACGACGTGCCCATCACTGGGTCCCAGTTCTGCGTGATCGGATGCGGCACCACCGTCGGGAGACCGCTGGGGTTGATGCTGACCCGGCCGAGTGAGCACGCAACCGTGACGATGGTCAACGAGGCGACGATTGACGTAGCCGCCCATACACGCGTGGCGGATGTCGTTATCGCGGCCGCTGGGGTGGCGCACCTTGTCCAGCCCTACTGGATCAAGCCCGGCGCCACCGTGCTGTCGGTCGGCATCACGCGCACGGTCGAGGGCATCCTGGGAGACGTTCACCCTGACGTGGAAACCGTGGCGGGCAAATGGACCAGAGCCACCGGCGGTGTAGGGCCGATGACTCGCGCGATGCTCCTAAAGAATGTTGTCGAACTAGCCGAGCGCTCCGCCGGGATCCAGACCACCGGCAACGCGCTAGCAGCCTCGTGAGAGGTGGAACTGTGACCCGGAGCGAAGCCTCATGAACATTGTCGTCTGTGTGAAGTACGTTCCCGACGCCACTGCCGACCGGCAGTTCGAGTCGGACAACACCGTGGACCGTGTCGGCGTCGACGGGCTCCTGTCCGAGCTCGACGAGTACGCCGTCGAGCAGGCCCTCCAGATCAAGGAGAAGGCCGGCAACGACACCGAGGTCACCGCGGTGTGCATCGGCCCGGAGAAGGCCGTCGACGCCGTCCGCAAGGCGCTGCAGATGGGCGCCGACAAGGGCATCCACGTCGTCGACGACGCGATCGCCGGCTCCGACGCCGTCGCCACCTCGCTCGTCCTCGCCAAGGCCGTCGAGAAGGCCGGCCCGGCCGACCTTATCGTCTGCGGCATGGCCTCGACCGACGCCGTCATGAGCGTCGTCCCGGCGATGCTCGCCGAACGCCTCGACCTCCCGCAGGTCACCCTCGCCTCGGTCGTCGAGACCCAGGGCGACCAGGTCCGCGTCAAGCGCGACGGCGACACCGCGACCGAGGTCATCGGCGCGACGATGCCGCTCGTGCTGTCGGTCACCGACCAGTCCGGCGAGGCTCGCTACCCGTCGTTTAAGGGCATCATGGCCGCCAAGAAGAAGCCGCTCGAGACCTGGTCGCTCAGCGACATCGGTGTCGACGCCGGCGACGTCGGCCTGTCGGTCGCGTGGACCGAGGTCGACGAGACCACGCCCCGCCCGCCGCGCACCGCCGGCGAGATCGTCAAGGACGAGGACAGCTCGGGGGCCACGGCGCTGACCGAGTTCCTCGCCGCCAAGAAATTCATCTGAAGACGAAGCAAGGACCGGCGAATCAAGTCGGTCAGCTCGAAGACGGCCGGGCATCGTCGATGAGATTTCGTGTCTCCGTGGGGCGACGAAATTTTGTTCAGTCATACGTCGGCGGTGCCCGGCGCCCCACATCAAGGTCGAGTCGTGGCAGCGGCTCACCGCTCGTGCCGAGGAGGCCGTAATGTCTGAAGTTCTCGTTCTCATCGACCACGTCGACGGCGCCGTGCGCAAGCCGACGTACGAGCTCCTGACCATCGCCAAGCGGCTCGGCGAGCCGTCCGCGGTCTTCATCGGCAGCGGAGCCCAGGGCGCCGAGGTAGCCGAGAAGGTCAAGGCGCACGGCGCGGAGAAGGTCTACGTCGTCGACGACGCGCAGATCAAGGGCTACCTGGTGGCCCCGAAGGCCGAGGCGCTGCAGCAGCTCGCCGAGAAGGCCCAGTCGGGTGGGGGCCTCGCCGCGATTCTGATCCCCTCCACCTCGGAGGGCAAGGAGATCGCCGGTCGCCTGGCGATCAAGATCGGCTCGGGCCTCATCACCGACGCCGTCGACGTGCAGGAGGGCGGGGTGACCACGCAGAGCGTGTTCGCCGGCAACTTCACCCTGACCGGCAAGGTCACCAAGGGCACGCCGATCATCACGGTGAAGCCGAACTCCGCTGCTCCGGAGGAGTCCGCGGGTGCGGGCGCCGTTGAGGAGTTCGCGGCGACCATCTCGGACTCGGCGAAGAAGGCGCAGATCGTGGCCTCGCAGCCGCGGAAGGCGACCGGTCGCCCCGAGCTCACCGAGGCCGCGATCGTGGTCTCCGGTGGTCGTGGCACCGGCGGCAACTTCGAGCCGATCGAGGGCATGGCCGACGCCCTGGGCGCGGCGGTCGGCGCCTCGCGTGCCGCGGTCGACTCCGGCTGGATGCCGCACTCCTTCCAGGTCGGCCAGACGGGCAAGACCGTGTCGCCGCAGCTGTACGTTGCCGCCGGCATCTCCGGTGCGATCCAGCACCGCGCCGGCATGCAGACCTCGAAGACGATCGTGGCCGTCAACAAGGACGAGGAAGCCCCGATCTTCGAGCTGGTCGACTTCGGTGTGGTCGGTGACCTGAACACGGTCCTCTCGGCCGCCGCCGACGCGATCAACCAGCGCAAGGACTAACAGAGAATTGGTTGTCATCCTGGGAATCCTGAACGTAACTCCGGACTCATTTTCCGATGGCGAACGATTCCGGGGCCCCGAGGATGCCATCGCAACCGGGATTCAGCTCTTCGCGGCGGGTGCCGACTTCGTTGATGTCGGCGGCGAGTCAACGCGTCCGGGAGCATTCCCCGTTGACGATGAGCTCGAACTTCAACGCGTCTTGCCGGTCGTTGAGGGGCTGGCAGCGGAAGGTGTCGCCGTCAGCGTCGACACCATGAAGGCAGGGGTAGCAGCCGCCTGCCTTGAGGCTGGCGCTGTGATGGTCAATGACGTCAGCGGCGGGCTTCACGATCCTCCAATTCTCGCGACCGTGGCCGAGCAACACGCAACCCTTGTGCTATCGCATTGGCGGGGTCCGAGCCGGACTATGGCAACCCGTGCCGTCTACGACGATGTCGTGGCCGAGGTGACAGCCCACCTGCGAGGTCGAGCGGATGCTGCTCGAGCCGCAGGCGTCCCCGAATCCCGACTCGTGCTGGACCCAGGGATCGGTTTCGGGAAAACCAGTGTCCATAACTGGCAACTTCTCGCGAATGTCGCAACGATCCTGGACCTCGGCTATCCGGTCATGATCGGCACGTCGCGAAAGTCCTTCCTCGGCGAGCTCACAGCTCAGGGTCGCGGAGCTCCGCCCACGGAGCGCGATGACTTGACCGCAATCACGTCAGCGCTGGCAGCGGTCTCCGGTTGCCAGTACGTCCGCGTCCATGACGTTGTTGCGACTCGGCGGGCTCTCGCTGTGGCCGACAGGTGGACCAGTGCTCTAGGGGCAGGTCTTGGACGACATCGAAAGACGTAGTAGATCTCGGCCCTGCAGGCTCCTCGCCCATCAGCTTCTGCCTCGATGATCCGAGCCATGGCGGAAGGAGTAGCCGAGGCGGCGACCGTCATCGCCGAAGAGATTCGTTGGCGGGGCCTCGCCGGGCGCATCCCCACCTCTCGAATCCAGTGATGCCAGCAGTGTCGCTGAAGAAATCGGGCGATTGGAAAGATCCCCTCGGGGTGCCGTTGAGCACTTGGATCTGTGGCGAACCGCTACCGCCAGAAGGTCGAGAAGATGTCGACCGACACTCGACCCGATCCGCGGCGGCACTAGCCGGATCCTGCATGGCCGCCGGCATTCGTCTCGGATCACCACGCCGCTCGCGGCCAGCAGGTGTCGTGAGTACGTGCTGTCCGCTGTGTCCCCAAGAGCCTTGCCGGCTTTCCTTTGTACTCGACTGGTCGCTCGGGTCGCGGTACTAGCTGTACTGATCGGGCACGTTGGTCGAGATCGTGTGACGACACGGTCTGAATGAGCTTGGAAGGCGAAGACCTCCGGGCGTGGAGTGGAGCTGTCTAAGAACCGCTTCCACCACCTGGAGGTCTTCGTGTCCCACGCTACCCATGCCAACGCAGCATTGACCCCGCTCCATCGCCTCAAGCTGGCCCGTCTGGTCGTGGATGAGGGCTGGCCGATCGCTCGAGCCGCGGAACGTTACGACGTGTCCTGGCCGACCGCGAAGCGGTGGGCCGACCGATACCGGCGGCTCGGGCCGGTCGGGATGAACGACGCGTCCTCGCGGCCGCACCACTCGCCAAACCGGGTCCCGGCGCCGGTGGTCCGCAAGATCGTGCACCTGCGCTGGAAGCAGCGACTCGGCCCGGTCCAGATCGCCGACCGGGTCGGGGTAGCACCTTCGACGGTCCACAAGGTGCTGGTCCGCTGTCGGATCAACCGGCTCACCCACCTCGACCGTGCCACCGGGGAACCGGTCCGCCGCTACGAGCACCCCTACCCGGGGTCGCTGCTGCACCAAGACGTCAAGAAACTCGGCAACATCCCCGACGGCGGCGGCTGGCGCTACGTCGGCCGCACCCAAGGCGGTCGGAACCGTGTCGCGACCCCGGGCAAGCCCCGCAACGCCCACGGGAACCCCAAAGTCGGGACGTGCTTCGTGCACACCGTCATCGATGACTACACCCGGCTGGCCTACGCCGAATGCCACGATGACGAGACCGCCGCTACGGCAGCCGCGGTGCTGGCCCGGGCGGTGGCCTGGTTCGCGGTCCGTGGCGTCACGATCGAACGAGTCCTGACCGACAACGGCAGCTGCTATCGGTCGTTCTTGTGGCGCGACACCTGCGCCGAGCTCGGCATCACGCCGAAGCGAACGCGCCCCTACCGACCCCAGACCAACGGCAAGATCGAACGCTTCCATCGCACCATGGCCGACGGCTGGGCCTTCAAGAAGCTCTACCGCTCCGAGAACGCCCGCCGCGCAGCACTGGCAGCATGGGTCCACCAGTACAACCACCACCGGCCCCACACCGCGATCGGCGGGTCAGCACCCATCACCAGGTTGACCAACCTCACCGATCAGTACAACTAGCGCAGACACCTCTGCGGCTTAACGGATCCACGATTGCGGCCAAGACGGGTCAGCAGGAAATCGGGTTTGGCACCCTTCTCGAGCTTGCGACACTCCCTCCCTCTGTAGGCCGCAGATCCGTCCACCAGGGGCTGGTCCACGGCCGAGGCTGACGGGCAGAGGACGGCGGCGACAACGGAAGCGCAACCTGCTCCACTTTTCGTCATGTGCGTGCCACCTCGATGCCTGGAGTGGCGCAAGATTCTTGCGGGGCCCCCCAAGCCTCGAGGGCTCTGAACGTCGGCAGGAGCCAAGCCGAAACTCGCCGCTAGGTCACGCGTCCCATCCACTCCGATCCAACGCAGCCGCAAGGGCGTCGCCTCAGAAAGCCTGGTTATCCACGCCTACCAGCCCCGATCGGCCAGCCGGTGCGGCTGCGGGATCTCCTCGACGTTGATGCCGACCATGGCCTCGCCCAGGCCGCGCGAGACCTTGGCGACCACGTCGGGGTCGTCGTGGAAGGTCGTGGCCTTGACGATCGCCTCGGCCCGCTGGGCGGGGTTGCCGGACTTGAAGATGCCCGAGCCCACGAACACGCCCTCGGCGCCGAGCTGCATCATCATCGCCGCGTCCGCCGGGGTCGCGATGCCGCCCGCGGTGAAGAGGACCACCGGCAGTTTGCCCGCCTCGGCGACCTCCTTGACCAGGTCGTACGGCGCCTGCAGCTTCTTCGCGGCGACGAACAGCTCGTCCTCCTGCAGCGCGCCGAGCCGACGGATCTGGCGACGGATCGTGCGCATGTGGGTCACGGCGTTGGACACGTCGCCGGTGCCGGCCTCGCCCTTGGAGCGGATCATCGCCGCACCCTCGGTGATCCGGCGAAGGGCCTCACCCAGGTTGGTCGCACCGCACACGAACGGGACGGTGAAGGCCCACTTGTCGATGTGGTTGGCGTAGTCCGCCGGCGTCAGCACCTCGGACTCGTCGATGTAGTCGACGCCCAGCGACTGCAGCACCTGGGCCTCGGCGAAGTGCCCGATGCGGGCCTTGGCCATCACCGGGATCGAGACGGCCTCGATGATCCCGTCGATCATGTCGGGGTCGCTCATCCGCGACACCCCGCCCTGCGCGCGGATGTCGGCCGGCACCCGCTCGAGCGCCATCACGGCCACCGCGCCGGCATCCTCGGCGATCTTCGCCTGCTCGGCGTTGACGACGTCCATGATCACGCCGCCCTTGAGCATCTCCGCCATCCCGCGCTTGACCCGGGTGGTGCCGGTGTTCTCAGTCATGGCAACTCCTGCTCCTGGTGCGTCTCGACAGGCTCATCCTGTGTCCTCAACCGCGGGGCCGTCGCCGAGATTGGCGTCCTCTAGTTATCGTCGGGTACCCGTGCGTCTGTGCCCGCGGTGTCGAAGTCCGTACGGGAAAAGTGGTCCTCGCGGTTCTTCTGCGGTCCCCACTCGACGACAGGTGGCATCCCATCCGGCCCGCGCCAGCTAGCGCTACGCATCGAAAGTCCCTCTGTGTGCCTGGTCATCAGCCTTACGCAAGGTCAGCTCCCGATGCGATGTCCCGGTCATGTCGGCCACTCGACGCTGAGGTACTGCGTCTCCTGAAACTCACGGAGACCGTCGCGGGCCCCTTCCCGACCCAGACCGCTCTGCTTGACCCCGCCGAACGGCGCGGACGGGTCAGAGACGAGCCCGCGGTTGATACCGACCATTCCCGCGTCGATTCGCTCGCCCAGCCGCACTGCCCGTCCCAGCTCTCCGGCGAACACGTAGGCGGCGAGGCCGTACTCCGTCTCATTGACCTGGCGGAGAAGCTCGTCCTCATCGCGCCACACGACGATCGGGGCCACCGGCCCGAAGATCTCTTCGCGGAGGATCGTGGCGTCGGCCGGCACATCGGCGAGCACCGTCGGGGGGTAGAAGTACCCGGGAACATCCGGCAGCTGGGCTTGGTGAGAGATGCGTGCACCTTCGCGGACTGCGAGGTCGACCGCTTCGGTCACGCGGTGCAGGGCGCGCGCGTTGATGAGTGGGCCGATGGCAGCGCCGTCGACGGCCGGACCGACAATGAGCTTCTCGACTTCCGCACCGAACTTGGCGAGGAAGTCGAATGCGACGTCGCTGTGCACGTAGATGCGGTTCGCGGCCGTGCACGCCTGTCCGCCGTTGCGGAACTTCGCGATCATCGTGCCTACCACCGCGGCGTCGAGGTCAGCGTCCTCGGTGATCACGACGGGGGCGTTACCGCCCAGTTCCATCGAAGCGTTGACAATGCGGTCGGCTGCCTGGCGGAGCAGCGTGCGCCCAACGCCGGTCGAGCCCGTGAAGGAGATCTTCCTGACGCGCTGGTCGCCGAGCCACGCGGTGACGACAGGGCCGGCGTCGGTGGTCGTGACGATCTCGAGCACCCCTTCCGGCAGCCCGGCCTCGGCGAGGAGCCGAGCTATGGCGAGGGCTGTGAGCGGGGTCTCCGCAGCGGGTTTGAGCACGACGGTGCAGCCGGCTGCTAGAGCCGGCGCGATCTTGCGGGTCGCCATGGCTGCTGGGAAGTTCCACGGCGTGACGAGTGCTGCGACCCCGATGGGGCGGTGCGAGACCAGCGTTCGCGTCCCGCCCGCGGGAGCATCGCCGTACTCGCCGCCGGGTCGAACCGCCTCCTCCGAGAACCAGCGAAAGAACTCGGCGGCGTAGCCGACCTCGGCTGCGGCGTCCGCGAGTGACTTTCCGTTCTCGCGCGCGATGAGGCCGGCGAGCTCATCCCGATCGCGAAGCATGAGCTCGAACGCGCGCCGCAGGACGTCGGAACGGTGACGTGGGGCCGTTCGGGACCAGTCGGCGAAGGCGCGTGCGGCACGGTCGACAGCCTCTCGGGCCGCTCCGACGTCCTGGTCGGGGACTTCGCTGAGCACCTCGAGGGTGGCAGGGTTCTCGACGGGGATGTTGCGGTTGCTGGTCACGGGTAGAGACCTCTCTGTCGATGCGCCTCAGCGACGCGACGTACGGCGAGGCAGGTGGCCGCCTGCCGGAGGGGGAGTCGGAGGCGGTCGGCCTCCGCGAGTACCTGACACCAGGCGTTGTCCATGCGCTCGGCGAGCTTGGACTCGACTTCGGCTTCGCTCCACCAGTACGCCTGGTTGGCCTGGACCCACTCGAAGTACGAGACGACGACCCCGCCTGCGTTCGCGAGGATGTCGGGAACGACCAGCGTGCCGATCTCGGCCAGAATTCGGTCCGCCTCGGTGGTAGTCGGACCGTTGGCGCCCTCGACCACGACTGGCGCCCTGACGGAGCCGGCGTTGCCTGCGTGGATCACGCTCTCCACCGCAGCCGGGACCAGGAGGTCGACTTCGAGGGTGAGCAGCAGTTCGTTGTCGATGCCGGTTGCGGGGCCGAAGTCCACCACCGAGCCCGTCTGCTCGACGTGGGCCTCGAGGGCTCGCACGTCGATCCCGTCCGGGTTCCAGATCGCACCGTGCTCATCGCTGACCGCGATGACGACGACTCCCGCCTCGGCCAGGAAGCGAGCAGCCCCCCGGCCGACCTTGCCGAAGCCCTGAACCGCGGCGGTCGATCCGGCAGCATCCAGACCGAGGTGCCGCAGTGCAGCGAGCGCCGTGAAGACGACGCCACGCGACGTCGCCGACGCACGTCCCAACGATCCGCCAAGGCTGACCGGCTTCCCGGTGACCGTGCCGAGGACCGTGTGGCCGCTCGCCACGGAGTACGTGTCCATCATCCACGCCATGGTGTGCTCGTCGGTTCCGACGTCCGGCGCGGGAATGTCCCGGGTCGTCGGCCCGATCATGGGGAGGATCTCGGAGGTGTAACGACGCGTCACGCGCTCGAGCTCCGCCGTCGAGTACCTGCTCGGGTCGATCGTTACGCCCCCTTTGGCGCCGCCGTAGGGGAGGTCCATCAGCGCGCACTTCCACGTCATCCACATGGCGAGTGCTCGGACCTCGTCGAGGTCGACGTGGGCGCTGTAACGGAGTCCGCCCTTGGCAGGTCCTCGCGAGAAGTTGTGCTGGACACGATGACCGGTGAGCACCTCGATCGAGCCGTCGTCGCGGCGCAGCGGGATGCTGACGGTCACCTCGCGGCGCGGCGAGGCGAGCAGGCGGTGCATTCCACCGTCGTACCCGAGCACGTCCACCGCGTGCCGCAGCTGCTCCTGTGCATCGTCGAGTGGACCGCGTGCCCCGTTGTCGCCAACCCCCGGGCCGGTAGGCACACTGTGGAGAGCCGTCATCGAGTGGCCCAGAAGGCGGCCTCGAGCACGTCGAGCGCATCGTGGAGCAGGTGGTCGCCGATGGCGAGTGGAGGAAGGAAACGCAGAACGTTGCCGTAGGTCCCGCAGGTCAGCACGATGACACCCTGCCGGTGCGCCTCGGACGCGACCGCACGTGCCAGCTCGGCGTCGGGCTCGGTGGATCCGGAGCGCACGAGCTCGACGGCGATCATCGCGCCGCGGCCGCGAACCTCGCCGATCCGCGGGTCGGCTTCCTGGAGAGTGGCTAGGCGGTCCTTCATCAGTGCCTCGATCTCGCGAGCGCGCTCGACCAGGCCGTCCGCCTCGATGGTCTCGATCGCTGCGAGTGCAGCCACACAGGCCAAGGGGTTGCCGCCGTACGTGCCGCCGAGGCCGCCGGTGTGGGCGGCGTCCATGATCTCGGCGCGGCCGGTCACGGCCGACAGCGGCAGGCCGCCCGCGATGCCCTTAGCAGTCACGATCAGGTCGGGAACGACCCCTTCACGATCGCACGCGAACAGGTCACCAGTGCGCGCGAATCCGGTCTGCACCTCGTCGGCCACGAAGACCACCCCATTAGCCCGGCACCACTCCGCGAGCGCGGGCAGGAACCCCGGGGCCGGCTCGATGAACCCGCCCTCGCCCTGGATCGGCTCGATGACCACTGCCGCGAGGTTGTCGGCGCCCACCTGCTTCTCGACCAGGTCCAGTGCGACCGCCGCTGTAGTGGCACCATCGAGGCCACCGTCCCGGAACGGATACGACAGCGGAGCGCGGTAGACCTCGGGCGCGAACGGACCGAAGCCGTGCTTGTATGGCATGTTCTTCGCCGTCATGGCCATCGTCAGGTTGGTACGCCCGTGATAGGCGTGGTCGAAGACGACCACCGCGTCACGACCAGTGTGCGCGCGGGCGATCTTCACGGCGTTCTCAACGGCCTCGGCGCCGGAGTTGAAGAGCGAGCTGCGCTTCTGGTGGTCGCCAGGGGTCAGCCGGTTGAGCGCCTCCGCGACGCTGACATAACCGTCGTACGGCGTCACCATGAAGCAGGTGTGCGTAAACGCCGCAACTTGCTCCTGCACGGCTGCAACCACGCGCGGTGCACTAGCTCCGACGGTCGTGACAGCGATGCCCGAGCCAAGGTCGACCAAGTGGTTGCCATCGACGTCGACGACGATCCCGCCAGCGGCTCTGGCCGCGAAGACCGGCAGCGTGGTGCCGACCCCGGCGGCTACCGCCGCAGTCTTGCGCTCCATCAAGGCACGCGAGCGAGGACCCGGCAGCTTGGTGACAAGCAGGCGCTGCTGCTCCACCCCGTGCTCGTTCGTCAGCGTCGTGGGTCCGTTGGTCGTCGCGGTCATGATTCAAGGGTGGAACCGACTCACTATGCTGTCCAATACCTATTGTTGAACGAATTCATGCCTGTGAGGACTAGTGCAGCTCAGTCATCTCCGCTATCTCGTCGCCACCGCAGAAGAGGGCAGCGTCAGCAAGGCCGCGGTCCGAGTTCACGTAGCCCAGCCATCACTGTCGCGCCAGCTCCGGCAGCTTGAGCGGGATCTCGGCGTACCGCTCTTCGAGCGCGGCGCGGGTCGCCTGGTCCTCAACCGGACCGGTCGAGCCCTCCTCCCGGGCGCGCGGGCAGTGCTGGCCGCCGCAGAGGCGCTGCAGGACTCCGCCGCCTATCACCGCAGAGGACGAATCAAGCGACTCACGATTGCCGCGCCGACCGTCACCCTCACCGACGTCGTCTCGCCGTTCGTCGCCACGATGTCTCCCGACGATCCCGTCGTCGACGTCCTTGGGGCTGACGGTCTCGACCCTGTCGAGATGCTCCGGGCGGGCGCGGACCTCGTGATTGGAACCCGCCGGCCCCCAGCGCCGTATGCCGCCCGGGAGTTGGCGACTCTACCCGTCTGGGCCTACGTGCCGAACGACGATCCATGGGCCGCGCGCGAGAGCCTGACGATCAGCGAGCTGGTGAGCCGACCTCTCGTCGCGCTGCCGTCGACCTTCACCGCTCGCGAAGCGCTGGACGCTGCCGTCGTCGCGTACGGCGGGTCGTACACCGCCATGGTGGAGGCGGCGAACGGGACGATCGCTCAAGCGCTCGCTGCCTCCGGCCGCGGCGTAGCCGTCGTGTCCGACGACCCCAGGTACGACCTTGTTCCGCTGTCCATCGACCTCGGCGGAGAGATGCTCGCCATCCACCTGACCGCGGCGTGGGATTCAAGCGGGGTGGCCGCGTCCACGATTGCCGATGTCGCGGAGCGACTGCGCGCGTGGGTAGTTCATGTCTACGAGTCAGCGACGCCGACGACACCGCGTTTGGTCGATTGCCCGGACGCCTAGACGGTATGACGTGACCCGGTCGCGTTGACGGGGTTGCGGGCCGGGGGCTCACTCACAAATGGTCGTGGGTTACCGAGTAGGGGCTGCCTGCTCGGCCTATCCAACAGTTGTGGGAGGCCCCGGTGTTCACCGAGCGTACGAGCGTTGGGCTCGACGTGCACGCACGATCTGTCGCGGCCGCGGCGATCGATGGCGTCACGGGCGAGCTCGCCCAAGCCAAGCTGACCCCCTCACACGAGCACATCCGGTCCTGGCTCGGTGACCTTCCGGGTCCGGTGGCGGTGGCCTACGAGGCCGGCCCGACCGGGTTCGGTCTGTCCCGATCGTTGACGGCGGCCGGCATCAGGTGCGAGGCCGTTGCGCCGTCGAAGCTGCAGCGACCCAGCGAGGACCGGGTCAAGACCGACGCCCGGAACGCGGTCCACCCGGCCCGGCTGCGGCGCCTGGACGACTTCACCGCGGTGGCCGTCCCCACGGTTGAGCAGGAGTCCGCCCGGGATCTGGTCCGGGCCCGCGAGGACGCCCGGGGTGACCTGATGCGTGCCCAACACCGGCTGTCGAAGTTGCTGCTGCGCCAAGGGTTCGTCTACTCCGGCGGTCAGGCCTGGACCGGTGCTCACGACGCGTGGCCGCGCCACACCGGTGCGCAGCTGACCTCGCCGGCGACTCGGTGGACCTTCGAGTCCGACTACGACGCCGTGCTCACGGTCAAGGCTCGCCGCGACCAGCTCGATGCCCTCATCGAGCAGATGGCTGCCCACTGCGAATTCACGCCGTTGCTGCGTCGGCTGGGCTGTCTGCGCGGTGTCGGCACCCTGACCGGGCTCGCGCTGGCGGAGGTCGGCGACTGGGACCGGTTCACCGGCAGACCATCAGCTCCTTCTTCGGCCTCGTCCCCAGCGAATACTCCTCAGGACAGTCCGGGGCTTAGGGCTCGATCACCAAGACCAGCAACAGCCACCTACGCCGGCTGCTGGTCGAGGCCGCCTGGCACCACCGCCCGGCCTACGTCGTGGGCAAGACCATGCGCGATCGGTGAAGCTGGCCGGGCCGGCCGCCCGAGCCCGCGGCGACGGGGGGCAATCGGCGACTGCATCACCGCTGGAACACCATGCGTACCCGACACAAGCGCCATGTCGTCGCCAACATCGTCATCGCCCGGGAGCTGGCCGGCTGATGCTGGTCACTGGCCGTGCTCGAGGATTAGTCCGCCACATCCGCTTCGTCGACAAGGCTAGTGGCAGCAGCGCGAGGAGCGACCCGCGAAACAGCTATGAGCAGTCCACCATTCGAAGGACGACGCTCGATCCTAGACACGCGACCCGCTCCAGCCGAACAGCCCGTCGTGCGGTAACCAACCCGCGCATATCAGCCTGTCCGCGCGTCGCCAACGACACGCTCAGCCACCGTCGCGACGACGAAGCACGAGGCGCCCGCCCCGAGCGATCGGGACGGGCGCCTCACCCTGCCAGTTGACAGGAAAGCCCTGCATATCAGCTGTTCTCAGCGGCCTAGGCACGATCGAGACTCGGCGTTGGTTTTACGAGTGCCATCGACGGCGCCCTGATCGCCGACATCCGGGCTTCGCCACAGACCCGGCCACCGTTTCGGCACAGGTACATTTCTGGACCCGAACGGCACCGTCGCATGCCCTCTGGGTAGCGAGTGCAGGCAGCAGGCGAGAACGACACCCTCAGTGCGACCTCATCCAAGCGCCCTGAACCATCGAATGACGCGTTCATCCCACGTAAGAGATCGCTCAACACCCGGTTCCGGATCGTTCGATCCCTCGAATTCACAGTTCGCCTGCTGGCAATCCAGCTGAACAGCCATCCGATCCCGCAACCGAGGTACCTGGTGTGCGACGACTATCACTTATCGGCCCTTACGCTTCGTCCCCGCGAACCTCTGGCCCCTGGGCCGTCGAGTGTCAGACGCGCTCGGCTGCCGTGGTACTCAGCGGCAGCGCTACTGGGAAACGCTCGGAGTTGGTGCCGGGCTGTGCACGAAGCCGGGCCGCCCCTCGGGGGCGTTTGAGCACTGCCGGGACCCGCGGGCCCCGCGAACTCGACGCCATCCAGTCGACGTTCCGGCAGGCGTCTGCACGCTCCTGATCTCGTCCCCGCCGTGCCTTCTCCGGTGTGCTCCTGACCGCAGCGACCATTCCCGGCTATGAGACACGGCTTTGTTGTCTACCGCACGGGTCACGGTCTCGCCGCAACAATCGGTGACCTCGCCCAGACAGGGCCTCGGCTCGGGCCCACGCGCGAGTCAGACTTCGCTTCCCAACCCCGAACCCGCCGTACCGCGTTTCACGCTCGCCGACTGTGATTCGCTCCGGCAGAATCCCGGCGCACGCGCGGCGAGTCCTTGGCCCCAACTCCCACCATCGCGCCGCACTCTGCCCTTCACGGTCGCGAATCTTCCTGACAGTCACCTACGCAACGCATCCCGGTTACAGGCGATCGCGACCCGAATATCTCTCGCAACCGGGCAACCGGACGTCCTCGATCGAGCCCAGCCATCCCAGCCAATCGCCCGCCCTCGTCACCGACGCCCGTCAGCGTCCCCCCAGCTTTCCACGATCGTCAAAGTGCCACACACCTCTTGCATTCTCGGTTCGCCGAATAGAAAGAACACACCAGAAATCCGGCCGAAAGTGATCGCCTGCCGCGCGCGCCCGCACGTAGGTGACCGTGACGATGAGCCTCCACAAGCTGACGGCCGGGTCGGGGTACGACTACCTGACCCGCCAGGTCGCAGCGATGGACGCCACCGACAAGGGCCACACCGGGCTGGCGAGCTACTACACCGAGAAGGGCGAGACGCCCGGCGTGTGGCTCGGATCGGGCATGGAGGGCATCGAGCGACTCGACGCCGGCGACATCGTCACCGCCGACCACATGCAGAGCCTGTTCGGCTCCGGCCACCACCCGCTGGCCACCCAGCGGACCAAGGAGCTGGACCTGCGCATCGGCCGCGACGAGGCCGGCCGCCCGACCGAGGCCGACTACAAGACCGCGGTCCGCCTCGGCACCCCGTACAAGGTCTACCACAACGACATCAGCCCGTTCCGAATCGAGGTCGCCAAGCGCATCGCGGCCCTCAACGAGGCCGCCGGCCTGCCCGGCGACTGGCCGGTCCCCGCGGCCGACCGGGCCAAGATCCGCACCGAGGTGGCCGCGGAGTTCTTCCGCGCCGATCACGGCCGCGACCCGGCCGACGCCCGCGAGCTCGCCGCCACGATCCCCAAGCACTCCCGCCCGAAGACCAACGCGGTGGCCGGCTACGACCTGACCTTCTCCCCGGTCAAGAGCGTCTCGGTGCTGTGGGCCATCGCCGACCCCAAGACCGCAGCGGTGATCGAGCGGGCCCACCAAGCTGCGATCAAGGACGCCCTGGACTTCATCGAGTCCAAGGCACTGTTCACCCGCCAGGGCACCAACGGCGTGCGCCAGGTCGACGTCCGCGGCCTGATCGCCACCGCGTTCACCCACCGCGACTCCCGCGCCGGCGACCCCGACCTGCACACCCACGTGGCCGTGGCGAACAAGGTCCAGACCCTCGACGGCAAGTGGCTGGCCATCGACGGGCGACCGCTGCACAAGGCGGTCGTCTCGGCCTCGGAGACCTACAACACCGCGCTCGAGCGGCACCTGGTCGACGCCCTCGGCGTCCAGTTCGCCGAGCGCCCGAACGAGGACGCCCGCAAGCGGCCGATCCGCGAGATCGTCGGGGTCGACCCCGAACTCAACCGCCGCTTCTCCAAGCGCCGGCTCAACGTGGAGGACCGTCGCAAGGTCCTCGCGGCCGCGTTCCAGGCCACCCACGGCCGTCCCCCGACTCCGGTGGAGACCATCCAGCTGTCCCAGCAGGCGACGCTGGAGACTCGCGAGGCCAAGCACGAGCCGCGCTCGCTGGCCGAGCAGCGCGAGGCGTGGCACCGCGAGGCAGTCGAGGTGCTGGGCACCCCGCAGCGGGTCAAGCAGATGGTCCACGGCGCACTCAACCCGAAGGGCGCGGCCCGCTCACTGGCCGACTCAGCCTGGTTCGCCAAGACCACCGACCGCATCGTGGCGACGATGGAGGGCAGCCGGTCCACCTGGCAGTACTGGCACGTCTACGCCGAGGCCCAGCGGCAGGTCCGGGCCGCCAATGTGCCCACCAACCAGGTCTCCCAGGTCGTCGACCTGCTCGTCAGCGAGGTCCTCGACGACCACTCGGTGAGCATGGCTCGCCCCTGGGACACCATCAGCGAACCGGCCGAGCTGCGCCGCGCCGACGGCTCCTCGGTCTACACCCAGGCCGGGGCCGACCTGTTCACCTCGAGCAAGGTGCTGGCCGCCGAGCAGCGCCTGGTCGACGCCGCCGGCCGCCACGACGGGTACGCCGTCGAGGCCGCGTCGGTCGACCTGGCCCTGCTGGAGTCGACCGCCAACGGCATCACCCTCAACGCCGGACAGGCCACCCTGGTCCGGGAGATGGCCACCTCCGGCGCCCGGCTCCAGCTGGCGATCGCGCCGGCCGGATCGGGCAAGACCACCGCGATGCGAGCCCTGGCCAGCGCCTGGGCTGACGGCGGCGGAACCATCATCGGCCTGGCCCCCTCAGCCGCGGCCGCGGACGCTCTGCGCTCCCAGATCGACACCCAGACCGACACCCTGGCCAAGCTCACCCACTCCCTCGAGCAGGCCCGCCAGACCGGAGCCGCGATGCCGGACTGGGTCGCGGGCATCGACTCCTCCACCCTCGTGGTCATCGACGAGGCCGGCATGGCCGACACGCTCTCGCTGGACGCGGCGGTCTCCTACATCCTCGAGCGCGGCGGCAGCGTCCGGCTGATCGGCGACGACCAGCAGCTCTCCGCGATCGGCGCCGGCGGCGTGCTCCGCGACATTCGCGCCACCCACGGCGCGCTGCAGCTCACCGAGCTCGTACGGTTCAAGGACCCCGCCGAGGGCGCCGCCTCGCTCGCGCTGCGCGAGGGCAAGGCCGAGGCGCTCGGCTTCTACCTCGACCGCGACCGGGTCCACGTCGGCGACCTGGCCACCATGACCGAGGATGTCTTCGCCGCCTGGCAGGCCGACCGCGCAGCCGGGCTCGACTCGATCATGCTCGCCCCCACCCGCGACCTGGTCAGCGAGCTGAACCAGCAGGCCCGCGCCCACCGCCTCGAGGGGATCGACCCCACCGACGTCGCCGCCAGTGGCCCGGTCCGCCGGCTCGCCGACGGCGACGAGGCCTCGATCGGCGAGCTGATCATCACCCGCGAGAACGACCGCCGGCTGCGCACCTCAGCCACCGACTGGGTGAAGAACGGCGACCGCTGGACCGTCCTGGAGATCCACGACGGCGGCGACCTGACCGTCCAGCACACCCAGCACGGCCGCACCGTGCGCCTGCCCGCCGACTACGTCGCCCGCTCCACCGAGCTCGGCTACGCGTGCACCGTGCACACCGCCCAGGGCGTCACCGCCGACACGATGCACGGCGTGGCCACCGGCGCCGAGTCGCGCCAGCAGCTCTACACGATGATGACCCGCGGCGCGCACGCCAACCATGTCTACCTCGAGGTCGTGGGCGATGGGGATCCGCACTCGGTGATCCATCCGACGCTGGTTCGGCCGCTCACCCCCACCGACATCCTCGAGTCGATGCTGGCCCGCGACGACGCCCAGCGGTCCGCGACGAGCCTGATCCGCGAGCAGGCCGACCCGGCCACCCGGCTGGGCGAGGCCGCCCAGCGCTACCTCGACAGCCTCTACGTCGCCGCCGAGGACCTGCTGCGCCACGAGACCATCACCGGCGCCGACGGCACCGCGGTCAACATGGTCGACGCGCTGGACACCGCCGTCGAGACTCTGGCGCCCGGGCTGTCGGATGAGGCCGCCTGGCCCACCCTGCGCGCCCACCTGCTCCTGCTCGGCGCCACTGGGGAGAACCCCGTCGAAGCGCTCCGTGCTGCGGCCGGCGACCGGGAGCTGGAGAGCGCGCGCGACCGGGCAGCGGTCCTCGACTGGCGCCTGGACGCCTCCGGCCTGCGCAACGCCGGGACCGGGCCGCTGCCGTGGATGCCCGGGATCCCGGCCCGTCTGGCCGAGGACCCGCACTGGGGTGCCTACCTCTCCCAGCGAGCGCACCTGGTCGAGCAGCTCGCCGAGCAGGTCCACACCCGCGCCGCCGAGCAGTCCCCGCTGCCGGTGTGGGCGCAGAACGGCATCCGCCCCGAAGCATCCACGGTGGCCGACGTCAAGGTGTGGCGGGCAGCCATGCAGGTCCCCGTCGACGACCGACGACCGACCGGCGCTCCGCAGCTGCAGAAGGCCTCCTCCACCTACCAGCGGCGCCTCAACCGGGCCGTCACCGGAGACCACACGCCGGCACTCAAGGAATGGCGCCAGCTGCTCTACACGCTGGCCCCGCAGGTCCGCGACGACGAGTTCACCCCGCTGCTGGCCGAGCGGCTGGCCGCGATGTCGCGCGCCGGCGTCACCGCCCACCAGCTGCTGCGCACCGCCACCGCCGCCGACCATCCGGCCGGCCCGCTCCCCGACGAGCACGCCGCGGCCGCGGTCTGGTGGCGCATGGCCCGCCAGCTCACGCCGGCAGTCGCCGCGCAGATCGGCGACGGCTCCCACGGTGAGAGCGTCACCACCGACTGGGCGCCGCGGCTGGCGGACCTGTTCGGTCCCGAGCGTACCGCGAGCATCCAGGCCAGCACCTGGTGGCCGGCGCTGGTCTCCAACGTCGACCACGGCCTGCAGCGCGGCTGGCAACTCGAGGCCCTGCTGGGCGCCGGCCGAGCGATGCCCAGCGACGGCTGGGAGGGCGTCGACGAGTGCCAGGCGCTGGTCTGGCGGACCTCGATCGCGCTGGAGACCGCCCCCGACGAGCACGCCCACGAGGTCCACTTCGACGAGCCGCCCGTCGACCTGTGGGAGGGCGTCGAGCCCGACCCGGCGGCGTTCGTCGACCACCCTGACGACGCCCCGTGGCCACTGGCCGAGGACCTCGAGCCGCCCGTCGACGTGGTCGACGAGCGCCTGGTCGACGCGCTCGAGGAGGACCTGGTCGTCGACGTCGACGAGGACCAGTACGTCGAACCCGACCTTGCGCTGGCCGCCTACCTCCGCGATCTCGGCGGCACCCGCCTGGAGCCCACCGAGGCCGACATCCGGCTCATGTACCAGCGGGCCGAGGAGTGGCACTCCTCCCCCGTCACGCGTGAGCGCATGGTCGAGATCAACGAGCTCACCCAGGCCTTCTTCGAGGCCCGGTTCACCGACTCCTGGGGCCGCGACTACCTCACCGGCCGGTTCGGCGTCGTCCTCGCCGGCGACGCACGGTTCCGCCCCGGTCAGGCGCCGGCCGGGTGGACCAACCTGGTCGACCACCTCCGCGGCCGCGGCGTCAGCGACGCAGAGATGCTGGCCGCCGGCGTCGCCACCGAGGCCAGCACCGGACGCCTCATCGACCGGTTCCGTGACCGTGTGATGTTCCCGGTGATCCACCAGGGCGAAGTGCTCGGCTTCGTCGGCCGCCGCCGCCCCGACCTCACCGACACCGACAAGGCCGGACCGAAGTACCTCAACACCGCCGACACCCCGCTGTTCCACAAGGGCGCGCAGCTGTTCGGCGTCGTCGACGAGCTGCTCGCCGAGGGTGCCGTCCCGGTGATCGTCGAGGGCCCGATGGACGCCGTCGCCGTCACGATCGCCAGCGCCGGCCTCTACCTCGGCGTAGCCCCGCTCGGCACGTCCCTGACCGACGAGCAGGCCGCCCAGCTGGCCGCCGTGGGCCGCGACCCAATCGTGGCCACCGACGCCGACCTGGCCGGCCAGGTCGCTGCCGAGCGCGACTTCTGGATGCTCACGCCCCACGGCATGGACCCCGGCTTCGCCCGGTTCCCCGACGGCCTCGACCCGGCCGACCTGCTGGCCCAGCGCGGTCCGGCTGCGCTCACCGCCGCGGTGGCCAGCGGGCAGCCCGCCTTCCGGGCCCTCGGCGACCAGCTCCTCACCGAGCGGCTCGACAACCTCGCCCCCGAACAGGCACGGGTGGCGGCCATGCGGATCCTCTCGGCCCGTCCCAGCCGGGCCTGGGAGCCGGGTGTCAACCAGGTGCGGGCCCGCCGCGACCTGCGCGACGCGGTCAAGAGCTGGGATGCCGACCCGCGGAAGGCTGCTCTGGCCGAGCTGCACAAGAGCAGCGACGTCCGCGCTCGCCTGTCGGCCGCGGCCGACAAGACGCCCGCCGAGCGGTGGGCGCCGCTGGCCCGCGAGCTCGACCCGCGCCTGCTCGAGCAGGGCGACTGGGCGGCCACCGCAGCGGTGCTGCAGCAGGCCCACGAGCAGGGTCACGACGTCGGCGCCGCCACCCGTGCGGTCGTCACCGAGAAGCCACTGGGTGACAGCCCCGCCCGCGACCTCCGCTACCGGATCGTCTCCCGTCTCGAGCTCCCGATCGACGGCAGCGAGGGCACGCCGGCGCCGACCGCGTCGCAGGGAGCAGCGCGCGACCGGCAGGACATCAACCGCCCGCGGCCGCCGCGGCGTGGCACTCCGCGGCGCTGATTTGCCCGACCGCCCGAGCGGCGGGTCCGTAGCCTTGGGCGCCCACGCCTCCGCCCAATCAAGGTGCCGAAGGATTTCCGAAATGCCACGTTCCTGATACAGCGCTCTGTGTAATGTTCCTGATACACGAACGCGGGGATCTAGGAACGGGTGAGCATGGCACAACCGGCGGCATCGACCACCACGACGGCACGTATCGTCTGGGACACCGCGGACAAGTTCCTGCGCAACGTCGTCGACGAGGAGGACTACGGCGACTTCATCCTGCCGTTCACCGTGCTGCGCCGGCTCGAGTGCATGCTGGCCGACACCCAGGACGAGGTCACCAAGTTCGTCGCCTCACTGGGGGAGATGCCGCCGCACTTCATCGACATCGCGGTCAAGGACCGGTTCGACCTCAGCTTCTACAACGTCTCGCCCCTTGACCTGAGGACGATCGCCTCGGTCGACGACAACGTGGCGAAGTCGCTGAAGTCCTACATCGACGGCTTCTCCAACAACATCGCCGATATTTGGGTCGCCTTCGACTTCAATCGTCGCGCGAAGATCCTCGCCGACTCGAACCGCCTCCACGCCGTCGTCAAGCACTTCTCGGTGCTGGACCTGTCGCCGGGCAGCCTGCCGAACACCGCTATGGGCGACGTCTTCGAGGACGTCATGTACCGCGCCTTCAACAAGAAGGGGAAGGCAGCCGGCAACTTCTACACGCCCCGCGACGCGATCAAGCTGATGGTCGACATTCTGATCACCAACGACGACGAGACGCTCGCCGGCGATAGCGCGCTCCGCTCGATCTACGACCCCACCGCCGGATCCGGCGGCATGCTGCTCGTCGCGCAGGAGGCCCTGCGGCGGATGAACGACAAGATCGACGTCACGCTGTACGGCCAGGAGCTGATGCCTTCGGCGTTCGGCCTCGGCAAGGCCGACCTGCTGATCCAGGGCGGGAGGCCGGACGCGATCAAGCAGGGCAACACGCTGGTCGAAGACCTCTACGAGGGACAGACCTTCGACTACGTCCTGTCGAACCCGCCCTTCGGAACCGACTGGTCGGCCGACGAGAAGTCCGTGCGCGACCAGGCCAAGGTGCCGGGTTCCCGGTTCAGCCATGGCCTGCCCAGCACCACGGATGGCCAGATGTTGTTCCTTGCCCACTGCGCCTCGAAGCTCACCCCCGCGTCACGAAACGGACAGGGCGGTCGCGCCGCGGTGGTCTCGAACGCGTCGCCGCTGTTCAACGGCGACAACGGACCGACCGCCATCCGGCAGTGGCTGCTCGAGGAGGACCTGATCGACGCGATCATCGCCCTCCCGCCACACATGTTCTACGGCACCGGCATCCCGACCTACGTGTGGATCCTCGACACGAACAAGGACCCGGAGCGCGTAGGCAAGGTCCAGCTGATCGACGGCTCCGGGCAATGGGCGCTGCTGCGGAGGCCGATGGGTGAGAAGCGGCGCGAGCTTCGGCGCGATCACCGCAAGACGATCGTGGAGGCCTACCAGGCGTTCGAGCACGCAGACCCGACCATCTCGCGGGTGATGACGCCCGAGGACTTCATGTTCCAGGACGTTCCGGTCGTCAGGCAGGCCCGGCTGGCCGCCCGGTTCAGCGACGACGTCGTCGATGCGCTTCGTAGCCGCAAGGACCTCAGGGAGGGCCACGTCGACGTCCTCAAGCAGCTCGACGGCACGCCGTGGAACGACCTGCCCACCAACTTCGCGACAGCGGCGAAGGCCGCCGGCCTGAAGAGCCCGGTCGGGCTCGTCGACGCCGTCATGAAAGCGATGGCAGTGCCCGACGAGACCGCGCCTCTGGCGATCGACCGAAAGGGTCAACCGGTGCCGGCCAGCGGCTGGAAGATGACGGAGCGCGTCCCGCTTAGCGAAGATCTGGCCGAGCACATGAAGCACGAGGTCCTCCCGTTCTCCCCCGACGCGATGTGGGACGCGAGCAAGGCCAAGCGCGGCAACGAGATTCCGTTCACCCGCATCTTCTACGTTCCCACCGAGCCCCGACCTCTGAGTGAGATCGACGCCGCGGTGGAGAAGCTCATGAGTGAGCTCAGCGAGATGTTCAGCGCAGTGAGCGACCAATGACCGCACAGGCCGTCCATGAGTCGCCGCTCGAGGCGTCGACGTTCCCGCTCGTGCCCTTCGGGTCGATCGTGATCGAGCGCACCGAGAAGGTCAGTGAAGCCGACTTCCCGCCACTGTCGGTGGGCAAGCTCGGGGTGACGCCGCAGCTCGCTGGAGTCGCGAAGACCCAGGCCGAGGGAGAGCGCAAACTGGTGCGGGCCGGCGACCTGGTCATTAACTCCCGGTCAGACCGCCGAGGGGCATCTGGGCTGTCTCGACTGGATGGCGCTGTTTCCCCGGTCTACACGGTCATGACGCCCAAACCAGGCCTCCTGCTAGCGGAGTACGGGCACCACCTGCTGCGCAGCACGGCGTTCCAGGACGAGTTCTTCCGCTGGGGCACTGGCATCGTCGACGACTTGTGGTCCACGAACTTCACCCGCATGTCTCGCATCCGGGTGCCGCTGCCGCCGCTGGAAGTCCAACACCGCATCGCTGAGCGACTGAACGAGGCCGAGAGGATGGTAAAGAAGCTCGACGAGCTCGCCGAAGTCCTCCGGCAGCGGTCGACGGATACGGCCTTGATCTTCGGGCTCGCGGATGGCCATCCAGGGCACGCAGAAGATGCTCACTCCCCCTTGTCCGGCATCCCTGACCATTGGAATCGCACGAAGTTCGGACACGATTTCATGGAGAGCACAGAGCGAAACGGCGACAGTCCGCCAGGGCCGCTGCTCTCGATCTCGGAGTACCGGGGCGTCGAGATCAACACTCGAACCGACGGCCAGCAGGCGTCGTCAGACGTGTCCAATTATCGTGTTGTTCGGCCGGACCAGCTGGCCGCCAACATGATGTGGCTGAACCACGGCGGTCTCGGCGTCTCGTCACTCACCGGCTACATCAGCCCGGACTACAAGGCCTTCTGGATCTCGCCTCGGTTCTACCCGCGCTATGTCCACCACCTTCTCCGAAGCCCTCGCTACGTCGACTACTTCGGCAGCATCGGAACCGGGGTACGCCCGAACGCCCAGCGGGTCACGAGGACGACGCTCGACATGATGCCCATGCCCGTGCCGCCCATGGACGAGCAGCGACACATCGCTGATCACCTCGATGACGTCACGAGGCGTGTCGACGACATGCTCGCGAAGGTGGCACGGCTGCGGGAGGTCCTCATCGAGCGCTCATCGGCGTTCCTCATTGATGTCGTGACCGGACGGAAGGAAGTCGCGTGAGCCACGCACAGCTGATGGAGCTCGAGTTCGAGACCAACCTCTGCACAGAGCTGTCGGAGCGCGGCTGGCTGTACGAGGACGACGGCAAGCCGACCGGCTGGGACGTCGGCCTCGCGATGGTGCCCGAGGACGTCCTGCACTGGCTCAGCACCCAGTACCCCGACGAGTACGAGAAGGCCGTGCCGGCGGACCTAGTCAACGGCCAGAAGACCGACGCCGAGAAGAAGCTACTACTGCACGTCACCAAGGAGCTGGCGAAGGGGACCAAGATGGACGCCACGACGGGTCATCCCGTCGGCGGTCTGCTCGGCGTGCTGCGCAAGGGCTTCGCCTACGCCCAGGTTGGACGGCCCGCCGCCAAGTTCGGCCCGATGATGGAGTTCCCGCCAGCTAACCCGAACCTCACCGAGGTCGTCGAGGCCGCGGATGCCGTGCGGCTGCGAATCCTGCGCCAGGTCCGGTTCGACACGACCAGCAACGACACGATCGACGTCGTCCTCACTGCCAACGGCATCCCAGTGGTGACGCTGGAGCTCAAGACCGACAACACGCAGACGGTTCAGCACGCGATCCGGCAGTACCGAGAGGACCGCAAGCCCGGCAAGAACCGTCCGCTGCTGACACCGGGACGGGCGCTCGTGCACTTCGCGGTCTCCAACGACCTCGTCTACATGACCACCAAGCTCGAGGGAGGCGACACGGTCTTCCTACCCTTCAACCAGGGCAACGACGGCCACGAGGGCAACCCGCCGTCGCCGACGGGCTCGTCGACGAACTACCTGTGGCGCGAGATCCTCGCCCGGCCAATGTTCATGCGCATCCTCAAGGACTTCGCGCTGTTCGAGCCGAGCAAGACCGGCAAGAAGGACGAGGGCCGCCTCGTCTTCCCGCGATTTCACCAGCTGCGCGCGGTCGAGCGCATCGTCGCCGACATCGAGGCCCACGGCACCGGGCGACGCTACCTGGTCTGGCACTCGGCCGGCTCGGGCAAGACCAAGACGATCGCGTGGCTGAGCCACCGGCTGATCCGACACATGAGTGCCGACTCGAAGTCGACCTTCGACTCGGTGATCGTCGTCACCGACCGCACGGTGCTCGACGAGAACATCCGCCACGACATGAACCTCGTCCAGTCCAGCCAGGGCCTGGTGGTGACGGTTGGGGAGAAGAAGTCGCGGGCGAAGTCGCCGCAGCTCAAGAAGGCGCTCCTGGACGGCGACCACATCGTCACCTGCACGCTGCAGACCTTCCCCGAGGTCATGAAGCTGATCGAGGACACCGAGGAGCTGCGGGGCCGCCGCTGGGCGGTTGTGGCCGACGAGGCCCACTCGTCGCAGTCCGGGTCGGCCGCGCGGCAGCTGAAGGAGCTCCTGGCCGACGTCGAGCTGGACGACGACGAGGACATCAGCGCCGACGACCTGCTGGCCGCCAAGGACTCTGCGATCGCTGCGTCGAGCAACATCACCTTCGTGGCGCTCACGGCCACGCCGAAGGCGAAGACCCTGCGGCTGTTCGGCACCGAGCGGGACGGGCGCTGGGAGGCGTTCGACACCTACACGATGGCCCAGGCGATCGAGGAGGGCTTCATCCTCGACGTGCTGACCAACTACTCGACCTACGACATGTTCCTGCGGGTGAAGAACACCCTCGAGGGTGGCGAGGGCGAGGAGATCCGGGTCAACACCGGCGAGGCCGTCTCCAGGATCGTCAGGTTCGCGGTGCTGCACCCGACCGCCATCGCGCAGAAGGTGGTCGTCGTCGTCGAACACTTCCGGCGCAACGTCATGGGCATGCTCGGCGGCCAGGCAAAGGCTATGGTCGTCACGAGCTCCCGGATGGAGGCGCTGAACTGGTCGCGGAAGATGGACGACTACATCGCGTCCAAGGGTTACGGCGACATGAGCACGCTCGTGGCGTTCTCCGGGACGCTGAAGGACGAGTCCGGCGAGGACGTCACAGAGATCTCTGTGAACGGCCACAGCGACGTCGCCCGGGCGTTCCGCGAGGAGGGCGTCTACAAGGTCCTCATCGTCGCGAACAAGTTCCAGACCGGCTTCGATGAGCCACGACTCATGGCGATGTACGTCGACAAGAAGCTGACCGGCGTCGCCACGGTGCAGACGCTGTCGCGGCTGAATCGGATCCACCCGGGCAAAACAGCGCCGATGGTGGTCGACTTCCGCAACACCCCAGCCAGCGTCCAGAAGGACTTCCAGCTCTACTACTCCGACGCCCACGTCGACGGCGACGTCGACCCGAACGCGCTGTACACGCTCGGCGAGCGCATGGACACGGCCGGGCTGTACGGCCCGGGCGACATGGACGCGGTCGCCGACGCGTTCCTGGCCGATGCCGGCGGCGAGGCCATCGCCAAGGCGCTCGCGCCGGTGAAGGACAACTGGACAACGCAGTGGCGCGAGGCCCGGCTGTCGAAGGACAAGGTCAAGCGTGAGGCGCTCGAGCAGTTCCGTGCCGACGTGCTCGCCTACCGCAACGCCTGGCAGTTCCTGAGCCAGATCGTCGACTACCAGGACCCCCAACTGCACCGCAGGGCGATTCTGGCGACGCTGCTCGCGCGCAATCTGCACGTCGACGGGAACGAGGGCGACGACAGCTACCTCGAGGGCGTCCAGCTCTCGGGCGTGAAGCTCGTGCCGTCGGCGATCAACGAGGATCACTCGCTGACCCAGGGGAGCACCGACGGGATCAAGCTCCCGGAGTTCGAGGGCGAGCGCAGAGGATCGGCCGCGCCCGTTAAGGGACCGCTAGACGAGGCTATCGAGCGGGTGAACGAGATGTTCAAGGCCAAGGGCGTGGAGGTCAATCCCGGCAGCGTCGCGGGCTTCATCACAACCTTCTGGGGATTCCTGGATGCCAACGAGGAGGCCGTGGCGATGGCGAAGAACAACACCGTCGCCCAACTGAAGGCGTCCCAGGGCTTCAGCAACGCCGTCGGCCTGGCCGTGCTGAAGACCTGCCAGGAGTCGCAGGAGATCCAGTCCTACATGACCGACCCGGCGTTCATCGCCGAGATTTCGAACATCGCCGCCGATGCGTTGCACTCCCGCCACCACGGCGGATCCGCTGGGGGCGAGTCGAACGGATCGCAGTCATGAGCGCCGATGAGCCCGACCGCCCGCTATTCGGCGAGATCATCCGAGAGGCCCGCAAGAAACGCGGGTGGTCGCAGCAGGAGCTCGGGCACGCCGCCGGGCTGTCACGCCCGACGATCGCACGGATCGAAGCGGACAGCGACGTCACTACCGCCACCATCAGCAAGATCGCCCGCGCGCTCGGGCTTACCCTCGAGCTGACCGACCGCGGCTGACGCCCTCGGCTGGAAGTGGCCCCTCCTGCAGGACGCCGAGCCTGTCGGCGACTACCTGTCGATTGCCTCGCTGGCCAAGTGGCGCTGCATGGCCGCGAGCCGCGCCCGCGGCTCGGGGTGGCTGGCGAACCAGCGATGCTCAAGGCGTGCCCACGCGCGGCCGAGCACGCCAGCAGGCAGATGGCGGACGACGTTGTCTTAGTAGAACCGCATCAGCTCGGCGGCGGCGGCCAGGTCGCGCGTCAGGCTGATGGCGAACAGATCGGCCGCAATCTCCTCCCGGCGGTCGAAGGCGACCCGCAGGCCGAGGAACGCAACAGCGGTAGTCATCGTGGCGAGCATCGCCGGACCGGCCAGCTGCGGCACGGCCACGGCCGCGGTGACGGTGAGGCCGGCGCCGGTGAGCACGAGCACCAGGTAGCCGAGCACCCACGCGTAGCGCGCCGCGGCCGAGGTCCGATCACGTCGGATGACGTGGGCGATCGTGCGCAGCCAGGCTCTCTACCGCGGCGCAGCTGAGCCCGGTGAGTGCGACCTGCGCGAACACCACGGTGGCCGGGCGTCCTGCGCGGAAGCGGGTCACGGCCAGTCCGCCGTCACCCACGCCTCGGTCGGCGTCACTGGCGGGCGCACCGAGGATCGCGGCGACGTCGGTGGCGGGCGCTGCCACCTTCGCGCGCTCAGCGACGGCCGCCATCGCCGCGGCGGCCCGCTGTTGCAGTGCCTGGTCGACCGGCTCGGCGGCACGGCGGGTGCGCCAGGTCTGCGACCAGGTGGCCAGGACCTTGGCCAGCGCCGCGATCACCACGACTGCGCCGCCCAGGTAGGCGATCGCCACGACGATGAGGAGCGCGTTGGCCGCCGCGTCGGACATGGTCTACGCCTTGCCGGCCGCGACGTCGGGATCGCTCAGAATCGCTCTGACACAACGCCGGCTCGCCGCGGTGCCCAATCAGACCCGGTTTCCGGTCGCTCAGCGGCGTTCTGAGCCCCATTCGCGCATCGAGCGGGGCCTTCGGCGTCATCTCGACGCGGCGGGAGCGATTCCCACATCGGGCGCCGACGTCGCCGGCGCGATGGCACGGTCCTCGGCCGCGCGGCCCCGGGCGGCTGTCGCAGGCTCCTCGAGGTCGCCGGCCGCGTCGACCAGCTGGCGGTGCTCCTCGGTGCTGGGGACGCCGTAGCGGCGCTCGGCCATCGCCTCGACCTGCGCCACGGCGTTCCACACGTACTCGCCGGAGCCGTGGGAGTAGCAGGCGTTGAGGTGCTCGCGTGCGTGCCCGAGCTCCTTCTTGCTCGAGCGCGGGTGCTCGCCGAGGGCCGTGAGAGCGCGCTGTGCGCGACCAATGGCCTCCGATCGCTCCTTCATCTGCATCGTCGCCTCTGTCATTCGCGCGGTCCCTTCTCAGTTCGGGTGCGCGGCTGCGCACCGAGCGGGTCTTCCTTGATCTCGCCGGTGTCCAGGTCGACCTCGACCAGGCGTGGTCGACCAGTCGGCTCGGGCTGGTCGTAGGCGCGTCGGTTGACGGGCAGCGCGTCGACGTCGTGCGCGAAGGCGTTCTCACGCCGTTGGGTACTGGCCTCGCCCAGGTGCTCGTTGTGCCGCGGCCTGGCCGGCCAGCTCTTGTGCTCGTCGTCGCAGTGGGTCCGCAGCCGGTTGCGCATGCGGTCGGCGAACGCCGGCAGGCAGTAGCGGTGCCACTCCTCGAGGGCGTCGCTGGTCATCGCGAGTCCGGCGCGGCGGCGCTGGTCGGCCAGAACCGCGATCTCGTGGACCAGGTGCGGGTGCACGGGCCAGCAGCTGGGAATGAGCCCGGAGACGTCCCAGGTGTACTCGCGGTTGAGCCA
>ERZ761607.520-NODE-520-length-65920-cov-7.704031_pt1 | contig 65920 bp, 60 predicted proteins | sample MGYA00511164_ERZ761607 | MGnify/ENA primary metagenome ERZ761607 (study PRJEB28899, sample SAMN02445080) | bioreactor sludge metagenome | biome: EBPR sludge | place: Australia: Brisbane, Thorneside Wastewater Treatment Plant | collected 2011-06-22 ...
TCAACCCCGGAGGTCTCATCCTGACCCATCTTCACCAATGGGGGCTGGCCAGGGCGCGCTGGCGCCGTGTGGTCGGTTCGCCTGGGCGGATGGCCCCGGCGGGAGGGAGGTGCTAGTCGTCCTCCTGCATCGAGAGGGCGAAGCGCTCAACCTCGTCCCGATGGACGCGGACCGAGCGGCCGATCCGGCGGGCTCGGAGTTCGTTGGAGCGCAGGAGTTGGAAGAGCTTCGTCCGGCCGATCCCGAGTTCTTCGCAGACTTCGGAGACCTTCAGGAGAAGGGGACGTCGAGAAGCGGATTCAGGTTGGTTCATGGTGGTTGGTACGCCGCCAACAAAAAAACCCCCGTCGGCTTTGAGCCGAGGAGGGCTTTCTTGGTTGGGCGGATCGGCGAGGTCCCCAGGCGCGCCTAACCGCGCAAGAGGACGAAGGGAGAGGTCGGGCCTGGCTCAGAGCCAGTCAACGGGGATACCGGGGCAGGCGCAAAAAAAACCTCTGCGTCGTTCTTATGACCAGAGGCTCACGGACTGCGGGCGCAAGGATGGCAGCAGCGCCAAGAGAACTATAGCGGGTTCTCGAGGCCCTGTGCAACCCCTTGCAAGTTCAAACGATTGGACACACGTATGACGTTGCAAGACACAATCCCGTCCTAGCTTGGGCGATTCCGCCGATGCGGTCGGTCCAGGGAGGCTCCGAACGGCAAGGTCGGCAAACCCGATCTCCCCTCCAAAAGCAAAAAAACCTCTGCGTCATTCTTCTGACCAGAGGATCGCTGGAATCAGGCGCAAGACTCCCTGCACCGCTGTCCATGACTATGGCACACTCTGTGGGCTTTGTCGCAACCCCTACAGCCTCAGCGGTTCGAGACCCGCATGACAACGGCAGGGCGAGCGCAACGGCGCACATCATCAGGCAAATCATGTCTCTGGGTGAGACAATGGAAAGGGTCGATCGAACCGAACCGATTCTGCCCTGGAACTTGACGTGAAGCCAAACCTCCGCCAAAGGACGCCTGCGAGGCGCAAGGCTCCCTGCATAGCCATGTTCAATGTAGCACGGTCGAGCACGACTTGCAGCGGCCAAGGGTACAAAGTCCAGCATACGGAGCATGGCGAAGCGAGACATTCCCGATGGACGCCATATCGTCCACAGCCTCACGCCCGAGCAAGAAGAGATCGCGCTCGAGCTCAACCGGATCGCGTCGGAGATCGAGAAGTTGCGCGCTCGGCGAAAGATCCTTCAAGCGAAACTCGACACATGGGAAGCGGATGCGGCGCCCCTTCCAGGCCGACTTTCTCAGGCGGACGTCGAACTTTACAGGCAATGCCGAACGAAGTTCCCTTCGTTGATCAAGTCGGTGTCCGACATCGAGGAACTGGCACGCGGCCGGCGCCCAGCGCCGCCCAAACTGGATGTCCGCATGACGTTCCGAACCACCAAGGAGTACAAGTCGAAGCTGGTCGAGCTTGCCGCCTTGAGGTCGCAATCGTTGGGCCAGGTCGTCAGGCAACTGCTTCGCGACACGGGCGCGTTCGAACTGATGCCTCGAGACTTCGATGCTGGTTGGCTCGGACCTCTCGCGCGCGAGACAGAGCCGATGCGCCGCAGACCGCAGACGGGAGGCAAACTCGTCGAGAGCATCACCTTCCGAATTTCAAAGACTGAAGCGGGGTATCTCAAGCTCGGATTCGCGAAGGGAGCGTGCGTCGTCGCCGCGACCCTCCCGACCGAAGCCCAACTGTCCGCTCTGATCGCCAAGGAGCGCGAGTCCCGCCGTCAACGCGAGACCTAATCCCCGCCGTGCGCGCCGAACTTCGACCCAGTGATCAAGGACCATCCCGCCCACGTTCGCCATGTCGGCATTGGTGAGAGCGACTTTGGTGGCCTTTCAGCAGAGAGCCCCGTTTGGCAACGATCTGCGAGTATCTCAAGGAACCTCGTCCCACAGCGACCTCCCGTTGTGCACCATGACCCGAAGGGAGAGATCGAGAAGGAAGCGTGCCACTACCGCCGGTCGGAGAGCATAGATAAGCCGAGATTGACCACCCCAAAACCTCTCTGCCGTCACTCTGCCGTCAAGGGACGAGATCATGGACCCAATCAGTACAAGTTTTAGGCTCAAAACTTGGAGCCGGCGACAGGATTCGAACCCGCGACCCGCTGTTTACAAAACAGCCGCTCTACCACTGAGCTACGCCGGCTGGCGCGAGAGACATTATGTCATCCGTCACTGGGACGCGTAGGGTGAGGGACGGGGAGGGGGCGGGCCGACTGGGCCAAGTGGCCCGAGCCACCTGCCTGTCGTATCGCGTGCTTGGCCGGGGGCTTGGGCCGCGTGGGGAGCCCGGTGATTTTGCCCCGGCAAAGTCTCCAGTAAGCCGCCGCTCTGCCGATGCTGATAGCGGGATGAACCGTGGAATCTACGCAGCGGCGACGGCGATGCAGACCTCTCAGAGGTGGCTCGACGTTGTCACCAACAACCTATCGAACGCCAACACCACCGGCTACAAGCGGGACGTGGTCGCCTTCAACGACACCTACGTCCGCGAGTTGCGGGCTCAGGGTGGCGCCGGCGAAGGCATCGGTTCCATGGGTTCGGGAATGTACGTCAAGGGCGAAGGCACGATCCGAGACAAGGGCGCCATCTTCCGAACGAACAACCCGCTCGACCTCGCCATCGAGATGGACCACGGCATGTTCGCCATCGAAACACCGCAGGGAGTCCGGTACACGCGCGACGGCGCGTTCAGCCTGAACTCGGCGGGCCAGATGGTCAACAACGGCGGCGGGCTGGTGCTTAGCGACCGTGGAACCCCGATCACGTTGCCTCCGGGGCAGATCGAGATCAACTCGAAGGGCGAGATTCTGGTCGGTGGGCGCACGATCGCGACCGTGGGTGTTTTCGATGGTTCATTCCAGAAACAAGGCAGCAACCTCTACACATCTGTGGATGCATCCGTACTCTCCCGCGACGATGTCGAACTCCGGCCCATGTCGCTCGAGGGCAGCAACGTGAACGCCATTGACGCGATGGTGGAGATGATTTCGCTTCAAAGGGGCTTTGAGATGGCCCAACGCACCGTTCTCAGCGAGGATGAAGCCTCGCAACGACTCATTCAGAGCCTCCAGCGGTAACGCGCGGGACCGGCTGACCGCAGCCGGACGCGAGACGCCCGACCGACCGTCGGGAGTCGCCGCAAGAGGCCGATCTAAACAAGGTTCGGCATAACAACATGATTCGATCGCTCAACACAGCCGCCACCGGCATGGTCGCCCAGCAACACAATCTGGACGTCATCGCCCACAACTTGGCGAACGTCAACACGACGGGCTTCAAGCAACAGCGCGCCGAGTTTCAGGACCTGATGTACCAGACGCTGCGCGCTTCGGGCTCGATCCAAGCAGGCGATGTTCGGTCGCCACAAGCTCTGCAAGTCGGATTGGGCACCAAGTTCACGGCTTCAGCCACCTCGTTCTTGGAAGCGCCCCTGATCCCGACCAACAACCCGCTGGACCTCGCCATTCGAGGCAAGGGCTTCTTCCAGGTCACGCGGCCCGATGGCTCGGTGGCCTATACGCGCGACGGCAGTTTCAAGGTGAACGCCGAGGGTGTGCTGACTTACAACGGCGACCCGGTTGAACCCAGAATCACGATTCCGGCAGACGCACGCGATGTCACCATCGCGCCCAACGGCACCGTCGAGGGCAAGATTGGCACGAGCCAGGACCCCGAGAACTTTGGTCAAGTCCAGATCGTGATGTTCGCCAACCCGGCCGGTCTGACGCGTCTTGGCGGCAATCTGTTCGTCGCCGGCGGCGGCTCGGGCGACCCCCAGCCGAGCACTCCTGGAGAGAACGGTTCGGGCAGCCTTGAGTCCGGATTCTTGGAAGGATCGAACGTTCAGATCGTCGAGGAAATGGTCCGGATGATCCTTGCCCAGCGTGCCTATGAGATCAACTCGAAGGCGATCCAGACTGCCGACGACATGCTCGGCGTGCTGAACAACCTCAAGAGGTAAACGATGTGGTCCCTTCTTGTCGCTAGTCTTACCGTGACGCCGGGCGTCTGGGTCGGGATCGAAGGTCCCGGCTACTTCCGCCTGATGGATCAGGGCCGGATCGTCGCCGCAAAAGAGATGAGCCTCTCGGTGGTCGAGGGCGAAGTCCGGGATGCCGATGGCCGAGGATTGGTACCAGCTGTACGAGCCAAAGCCACCGAAATCGCCGTCGAACCCGATGGTGCTATCGTCTCGGTGACGCCGTCCGGACGATTCGTCATCGGACGGCTGATGTTGGCGCTTTATCCCGAAGGAGCCCAGAGCGAGAAGCGCGGCAACGTGTTCGTCTTCGCCGACCGCGCAAAGCTGGTCTCTCCAGGGGGCGAGGCGGGCAGTCTGAAGTTCAAGGGCGCCCCGACCAAGCCGAGCGCCACGCCGACTCCTCAGACCTCGGAAACTAAGTCGAAGGCAAAGATCGTGGTGAAAGCCGAGATCGAGACCGACCGCGAGACCGTGACGTTGGGCGATCTGGCCGAGATCGAAGCCGCAGGCGACATCAAGCAGAAGTTGGCCGAGATCGTCGTCGCCGAAACGCCTCCGTTCCGGACCCGGGCCTCCCTCTCGCGATTGACGCTCGAGCGCAAGCTCCAGCAAGCCGGTTTCAACCCGGATGCCTACGATTTGAACTTGGCCGGAACGACGTTTGTGAAGCGTGCCTCACGTACGCTGGCTGGAAACGCGATTGTCGAGGACGCCAAGAAGGCCGTTGCCCAGCGTGGCACGCCCGCCGAAGCGCTTGTCGCCGAGGGATCGGTGGCCGACCTGGACTTGCCGACAGGCGAGGTGAGGGTCGAGAGCAACGTGTTCGAGAACAGCTTGACGTTCAGCGTGCAGTTGGCCTACATCCACAACGGCGTCCGCGTCGGAACCCGCAGCGTCCGGTTGAAGGCTTCCAACGAGGCCATCGGAGTTCTGCGGAACGAGCCCGTCAAGTTGGTGCTGCGCTCTGCTGGCGCCCGTGTCGAAGTGGACGCCAAGGCTGCGAGCGATGGCCTGATTGGCAACCGGGTCACCGTCCGGTTGGATTCGGGCAAGACCCATCAAGGGACCGTCGTGAGCCGTGGCGTCGTCGAGGTGAACCTATGAGACCCCTGTTTTTGGTTGTCGCCGCAACAATTCTCATGCAAACCAGTCACGCCCAGGTGAGCCAAACGAACCCGGGCTCCCTTTGGGGCTCCGAGTCGCGCACTCCGTGGCGCGACCGAACGGCTCGCCAGGTGGGCGATGTGGTCACCATTCTGGTCAGCGAGTTTTCGGCGTTCAGCTTCGGCGCGAGCACCGTGACGAGCAAGAAGGACGACAACATCATCGCCAAGGCGATGGGCCCCGTGCTCGAGCAGCTGTTCAAGGGCTGGACCACGGGGGCGAATCAGTCCAGCAGTGGTCAAGGCACCACGAACCAAACCGGTCGGCTCACGACCCGGCTATCGGCAATTGTAACCGAAGTGTTCCCGAACGGGACCATGCGGATCGAAGGCAAGCGCCAGATCACGGTCAACAAGGAGACTCAGGAATTCCGAATGTCCGGTCTCATCCGGCGGGACGACGTGACCACCGACAACACGGTGAAGAGCGAACTCATCGCCGACGCGAACATCTACGCCTATGGCAAGGGCCCGATCAGCGACCGCCAACGCAAGGGCATCTTGACTCGGATTCTCGATTGGCTTTTCTAGGAGAACGAACGTGAACGCCATCATTTCCCACCTCATCGCCGCAGCCCTCGCCTGGTCGGGTGCCTCCGCAACCGGTCCCGTGCGGCAAGCGGCTCAGGACAAGGCCCAGCAGGAGGCCTTCGAGCGCCAGCGCGCCGCAGCCATCGAGGCCGAGGCCAAGGGCATCGAAGTCCGCCTCAAGGACATCGCGCGGTTCAAGGGCGTGCGCGGCAACCAGCTTCGCGGCTTTGGGCTGATCGTCGGCCTGGAGGGCACGGGCGACACGCGCAGCACGCCGTTCACTACTTCGCTGCTCAACAATGCGATGCGCAACTTCGGGGTCACGATCGACGCCAGCAAGCTCAACGCGAAGAACGTTGCCACAGTCGCGATCACGGCGGAGCTGCCGCCGTTCGCCATGACCGGCAATGCGATCGACGTTACGGTTCAGTCCATCGGCGACGCCAAGAGCCTGCAGGGCGGGTTCCTGCTCCAGGCCGAGTTGCAGGGCGCCGACGGCCAGACCTATGCCGTGGCTCAGGGCCCCGTGAGCATCGGCGGCTTCAACGTAGCCAGCGGCGGCAACAAGGCGCAGAAGAACCACGTCAACGTGGGCATCGTGGCCGGAGGCGCAATGGTCGAGAAGACTGTGCCGACCCAAGTCGTCTTCAACGGGAAGCTCACGCTCGCCCTCGACCAGTTCGACATCACGACGGCTCAACGTGCCGCCGAAGCCATCAACGCCAAGCGGCCGGGCTACTTTGCCCGCGCCCTGAACGGCGGCGAGATCGAGATCAACCTGCCCAGCGGAGTCACGGAGATGGTCGCGCTCGCCGAGATCGAAGAGGTCCGCGTGCTCTCCGACGTCGCTGCGGTCATCGTGATCAACGAGCGTACGGGGACGATCGCCTTCGGCGGCAACGTCAAGCTCGGCCCTGCGGTCATCGCTCACGGCAGCCTGAACATCCGGATCGACACCGAGCCGGTCATCAGCCAGCCACCTCCCTTCTCGAAGGGCGAGACGGTGGTCACCGAAGTCGCCAACGTTCAGGCCCAAGAGACGCGTGCGCAGATCGGGTTGGTCGGCCCCACGACGACGGTCGCCGACCTCGCCAAGTTGCTCCAAGCGCTCGACGTCACGCCTCGGGATCTCATCGCCATCTTGCAGGCCCTCTCGGCCAACGGCTCCCTCAAGGCCAGGATCAAGGTCCAGTAACCAACCATGAAGGTCACCCTACCCACCCATTTGGCATCCACCGCAATCGAAGCGGCACCTCGGCTGAACAAGCTCAAGGAGTCCGCCCGAGAGGTCGAAGCCCTGTTCCTGAAGGACTTGATGAGTTCAATGCGCAAGGCCATGGGCGTCCGGCTCGGCGGGGGCCTCGGCGCGAGCCAGTACGAAGACCTCTTCGACCGGGCCGTGGCCGACCAGCTCAGCCGCTCGACCGATCTTGGCGTCGCCAAGACGTTGGTGAAGTCGCTGGGTCGCCAGATCGTGGGCGAGTCCATCACCAAGAGCCGCGCGAACGCGGCGAAGGTCGAGGTGAACGCGTGAAATCCAGAGAACTGCAATCGCTCTGGTGGGAATGGCTGGCCACCTCGGAGAAGCTGGTCCGGTCGTTGCACGAGCAGACCGTCGCCTTGACCCTCCGCGATCCTGCCCGCATGGAAAAAGTGCAGCCGGCGCTCGACCACCTGCTTACTCGCATGCAAGACATCGACGACCGTGCGCTCGCCGAAGCCCAAAAGCTCTGCGAAGATTCGGGCGTTCGTCCCGGGCTGCGCGACTTGGTGGGCTTCCTCGGCAAGGAGGAAGGCATGCAGTTGCAGGCTCTGGCGAACCGCATGATCGTCGCGACCCGCGAGGTTCAGAAGCTGATGAACAAGAACCGAGCGCTGATCGAGAACGAGCTGACCTACATCAACGGCACGCTCACGCTGATCGCCAAGGCCGCAACCGAGCCCAAGGGCCCCTACCACACCCAGAAGGCCGTCGCCAGTTCGGTGCTGATGGATCAGGCCGCGTAAGGAGACCAACATGCCCGGCAGCTTTCACGGAATCGGAATCGCCAACAGCGCGCTGCGTAACCTGCAGCGGGCGCTGGACGTCACCGGCCACAACATCGCCAACGTCAACAACCGTGCCTACACGCGTCAGGTTGTCGAATTTCAGAACGCGGACCCAACGTCGTTCTTCGCCAACGGGTCACATGCGCTCGGCAACGGGGTCGGCATCGCTTCGGTCAACCGCATCCGCGACCTGTTTCTGGACAGCCGCCGCGCGGGCGCTTCGGGCGACTTCGGCCGATCGAGCACCTTGGCGAGCAGCCTGCAGGGACTGGAAGGCGTGCTGAACGAGCCCGGCTCGCAGGGTGTTTCCGCTGCGCTGAACCGGCTCTTCGACGCTTTCAGCGGGCTGGCCGCGAACCCCGGCGACCCCGCCAAGCAGATGGAAGTCCAACAAGCGGGGCGCGCCCTTGCCTCGCGGCTTCGCGGAGCCCACGCCGACGCGACCACGCTTCAATCGCAACTCGGTTCGCAAGCCGACGCGACCCTAGGGCGAGCCAACGAACTCGCCGCCACCATCGCCAACCTGAACCGCGAGATCACGGCCCGAGCCGCCGAGGGGCAGACGCCCAACGACTTGCTCGACCTGCGCGATACCGCCTTCGAGGAGCTCAGCGGCCTGATCAACGCCGATTCGGTCCGCAACGGCGATGGCTCCATGAGCGTTTTCGTCGGGGGCTTCCCGTTGGTCGAAGGCGCGGATGCCCGCTCGCTGCCCAAGAACTGGGATGCCGCGACCGGCACCCTCACCGGCGACGGGGTGCGGGTTCAGGTGACCAACGGCCGTCTGGCGGGGCTCTTCGGAGGCATCGACGCCGCGCGGAACTACGCCACCCAGCTCGACCAAGTAGCCAATGCCCTACGCGAAGGGATCAACGATTTGCACCGCACCGGGGTCGCCTTGGATGGGACGACGGGGCTGAACTTCTTCTCGGGCAGCGGCGCGGGCGACATGGCCCTGGCTCCCGAAATCGCCTCGGACGCCTCGAAGATCGCTTCGGGCACGACGGGGAAACGCGGCGACGGGGATCTGGCTTCCGCGATGGCCGCGTTCCGCGAGACGACGTTGGCGGGCCTCGGGGGGCGCACGATCGAGGGCTTCTACCGCGACGTCGCCGCGCGGATCGGCACCGACGCGGCCGGCGCTGCCGACGAAGCCGAAATCCGCAGTTCGGTGCTCGACCAAGTGGACGCGCAGAAGATGGCGGTCAGCGGGGTGTCGCTGGACGAGGAGATGGCGAACATGCTGCAACTGCAGCGGAGCTATCAGGCGGCGGCGAAGACGCTTTCGATGTTCGACCAGATGACGCAGGAACTCCTCGCCACGCTGGGCCGATAAGGCTGGGCCGGGCAAACTGTAGCACTGAGTGTGCTATCATGATGGCGATCGGGCGACGGCATGAGAATCCTGATGAACCGCTCCTTCGAGCGCTTCGCTCGGAAGCATCGGCTCGCTCCAGAGCGACTCATCGAAGCCGTCGAGCGGGCTCAATCCGGACTCGTGGATGCCCGCCTCGGTAGCGGCTTGATCAAGCAGAGGGTTGGCCGCGAGGGCCAAGGGCGGTCGGGCGGCTTCCGGGCAGTGATCGTTCTGGAGGTGGGCAAGCTTGCTGTCTGTGTTCACGGTTTTGCCAAGAACGATGCGTCGAACTTGAACGCAACCGAGTTGGAGGCACTTCGGGCCTTGGCCAAGGTGCTGTTGAGAATGGGCGAAGAACAGGTTGAGGCGGCGGTCGCCCGTGGTGTTTTGATCGAGGTGTAAACAATGGCTGAAACCTACAAGAGTGCCGTTCTGGCTTCGGTTCACGAAACCGCTTCAGACCTTCTTGACGCCAACCTTCTGGACAAGAAAACCATGAGCCGGTTCGATTCGCTGTGCCTTGCCCCCGTCGAGCAGATCAGTCCGGAGGGCATTCGCGCCCTTCGACGGCGGAATCGCTTGAGCCAAGCCGTTTTCGCTCGGTACCTGAATGTCAGCCGCAGTTCTGTGAGCCAATGGGAACGGGGCGAAAAGTCCCCGTCGTCTACGGCGCTCAAGCTGTTGTCCATCCTTGACCGCAAGGGCTTGGACGCTTTGTCCTGAGCCGCCACCTAGCTCTGAGAGGCCGCAATCCAGGCGCGCCAATCCCAAGCATCTGGGTCGTCGCTGGGGAGCATGGGGGCAGGGGCGAACAGCCGTGCGGCGAGCCTGCTCAAATGCGCTTGGACGCTCGGCATGGCGAGGAACTCGGGGTCGAGGAATTCGCGGGTGAAGCTGCATCGCGCGCACACGGCGCGCAGGTTGATCGGCCGGTTTCACCCCGAGCCCGTGTGGTCCACCGTCGTTGCGGGCTCGCCGCACACCTCGCAGCGTCCACCCTTCTTCTCGAGAATCCTCGCCAAGGACTTCTGCGGGATGAGGTCGCGACGGGCGGGCAGGCCGCCTCCCAACACGCGCCAAAGCTGCTGGCCGAGGCTCTTCTGCCGCTCGGGATCGGCGATCGTTCCGTTGGCCAACGCCGCCCGCGCCTGCCGCACCCAAGCGGCTTCTTCCTTGCACCGCTCGCCGCAGTAGGGCGATTTCAGGTTCAAACGCGCCCCACCGCAGTTCGGGCAGGCTGGCGGTTGCGGGGCGAAAGGTTGCTCATGCAATGGCTCTTGATGCGTCAGCAGGTGCAGCACGCCGATCCGTAGGTCGGTCTCTCGCGTCGCTACGACCGACTCGCTCAAAGTCGTTCTGGACATTTTCTGAAAGTTTGCACGATCCTCGACACAAACCAGACAAGTCGTGATATTATGTAGACGTTCGACTACTTACTCAGGACATTCAAGCTATGTTTTGCGAACCAACCCCCCAACACGCGTTTCTCGCGGCGCTCGCCGGAGATTGGACCTATGAGGGCGAATGCTCGATGGGACCCGACCAGCCCTGGGAGAAGAACTCGGGCAAGGAGTCGGGCCGGACGCTCGGCGACCTCTGGCTGCTCCTCGAAGGCGAGGTGCCCATGCAGGAGGGCGCTGTGGGCAAGACCCTGTTCACCCTTGGCTACGACGTGGCCAAGCAGCGCTTCACGGGCACGTTCGTCGGGTCCATGATGAGCAATCTTTGGGTGTACGACGGCGAGTTGGACGAATCGGGGACGAAACTGAGCCTGTATGCCGATGGCCCCTGCTTCACGACTCCAGGCGAGACGCAACGCTACCGCGACACGATCGCGATGCAACCCGATGGCAGCCGCACACTCACGTCGGAGATGCTCAATCCGGACGGCAGTTGGACCTGCTTCATGCGGTCGCGGTACACCCGAGTCTGAGCGGATCCGGCTCTGGGGTGCTAGAATCCTGCCCGTGATCCGCTTGGCCGTGCTCGGCTCCACGGGCAGCATCGGCACCCAAACCCTCGACGTCGTCCGGCATCATCCGGATCGGCTTCGGGTTGTTGCCCTGGCCGCCGGATCGAACGCGCGGGGGCTCAGGGAGCAGGCGGAGGAGTTTGGCGTTGGGCGCTTGGCGCTTTGCGACGAGGTGGCCGCCTCTGACGCGGGGGTTCGAGGCGGCATTCAGGCCGTCACCGACCTCGCCGCCGACGCTGAAGTGGATCTCGTCGTGGTCGCGGTTGCCGGAGTGATCGGGCTGCTCCCCACCCTTGCCGCGATCGAAGCCGGGAAGCGCATCGCTTTGGCCAGCAAAGAGGTCTTGGTCGCGGCCGGCGAGGTGGTCATGCCGCTGGTGCGCGAGCGGGGCATCGCGCTGACGCCCATCGACAGCGAGCACAGCGCCATCTTCCAGTGCATGCAGGGCCACCGGCTGGACCAAATCGCCGAACTCATCCTCACGGCGAGCGGCGGTCCGTTTCGGGGCTGGAGCAGGGAGCGCCTCGAAGGTGTGAGCGTCGAACAGGCCCTCGACCACCCGACTTGGCGTATGGGCGGCAAGATCACTGTTGACTCGGCGACGCTGATGAACAAGGGGCTGGAAACCATCGAAGCCCATTGGTTGTTCGATGTGCCTATGGACCGGATCGGGAACGTCGTGCACCCGCAGAGCGTAATTCACTCGCTGGTGAAGTTCCACGACGGCAGCGTTTTGGCGCAAATGGGTTGGCCCAACATGAGGCTGCCGATTCAATATGCGCTTTTTGGCCCCGATCGGGTTCCTAGCGGCCTGCCCGACTGGAACCCGACCGACACGCCATCGCTCACGTTCGAATCGATCGACGATGCCGTCTTCCCTTGCCCGTCGCTCGCCCGCGAGAGCGTCAGGCTCGGAGGCACGGCCCCCTGCGCCATGAACGCCGCCAACGAAGAGGCGGCCAACTCTTTCCTGCGTGGCGAGATCTCGTTCACGGCCATCCCTCGCGTGGTCGAAGCCGTACTCGGTCGGCATCGGCCGGTCGCCGCTTCGCTGGACCATCTGCTCGCCGCGGACCGGGAAGCCCGCATTCTCGCCCGCGAATCCTACGCCCATGTCTAACCTGCTGCCCCTCTTCGCCGCCTTCGACCCGCACTGGATCCTCTCTGGCGCGGTGTTTCTCATCATGATCTCCGTCTTGGTGGCGGCACACGAATACGGTCACTTTTTGCTCGCAAAGTTGTGCGGAATGGGCGTCGAAGAGTTCGCGATCGGCTTCGGCAAGCGCCCGGTTTACGCGCGTCGTCCCAAGGCGCGCACGCCCGAGGAGGGCGAGTTCGACCCCTCGGAGGAGCCCGAGTCCAAGCCCGGGATCCCGCCCCGCGAACCCGGGATGAGCGAGACCGTGTACACGATCCGCCCGTGGCCCCTTGGTGGCTTCGTGCGCATCAAGGGCATGATGCCCGAAGAGGACGGCAGCGAAACGCGGGTCCACCGGGGCTTCTACAGCCGTCCAGCGTGGCAGCGGTTCCTCGTCCTGCTCGCGGGGCCGGTGTTCAGTCTGGCGTTCGGCGTGATCCTGCTGGCCGGCACGTTTATGGCGTGGGGCGTGGTCAAGCCGCTCAACGAGCCCGTTCTGGGGCCGGTGGTCAAGGGCGAACCCGCTGCGACGGCCGGGTTGCTGCCGGGCGACCGCATCCTGACCTTGGGCGGCGTTCCCGTGGCGACGTTCTACGACTTGGTCAAGGAGGTTCGCGACAACCAGGGCACGCCGGTCGAGGTGGTCTACGAACGGCAGGGCGAGCAGCGGTCGGTCACGTTGACACCGAAGGTGGGCGAGGCGCCTACGCCCGTGCGCGGCCCCGACCTCGAGTTCACCGGCGAGACACGCATCCAGGCTCGGCTAGGCGTGCTCTACGACACGCACCGCGTCCCGCTCTCGTTCCAGGAGTCCATGGTTGAGGCGCTGATGACCCCTGTGCGCATCGGCGGCGGATTGGTGGCGATGTTCGCCCGCCCCGCCGAGATCAAGGACAATGTGGGCGGACCGGGCACGATCGTGGCGATCACCAACGAGGCCGCGCGCGAGGGGCTGGAGACCGTGCTGCGTCTTTCTGCGCTGCTCAGCATCTCGCTGGGCTTTATGAACCTGCTCCCGATTCCCCCGTTCGACGGCGGCCAGATGATGATCGCGTTGGCGGAGATGCTGCGCCGGAACAAGCGGCTGCCGTTCAAGTTGCAGAACGCGGTGATGGGCGTGGGCTTCGCGCTCGTGGTGCTGATGATGGTGAGCATCCTGTGGGTGGATGTCGAGCGGCTGTTCTTGAAGAAGGCGCCCCAGATCGAACTCACGACCGAAGCGCCTGCGGAGAAGTAGTTGGCTTTAGTCCTGACCTTGCCGCCCGAAGTTGCGACGCAAGATCAGGAAGTCGGCGATGCCCACCGAGCCGTCGCCATTGAGGTCGGCGTTCGGGTTCCACCCAGGTCCGCCGGCGCTCGAGCCGAACGCTTGGCGCACGAGCAGGAAGTCCTGGATGCTGACCGTATTGTCGCCGTTGACGTCGCCGTTGACCAGCGAGAAGGAGAGGTTGGTGACCCCCTGTTCCCCGATGACCACGTTCGTGGCCTTGGCCCGCAGGAACCTCGGTGCCCGGGCCACGATGTCGTAGGTGCCGACCAGTTCGGTGTTGAAGGTGAACGCGCCGGAGGAGGAAAGGTAGACGACTTGGCCGTCCACCCGTGTGGTGGTTCCCGGTTGCCGGAGCTCAATGGTCACGGGCACGGCGGTGCGGTCACCGACGAAGTCCTGGAACGCGACAGCCCCGTCTACGGGTCTGCCGCGTGTGAGCCAGGGGTGGAAGAGCACGTTGTCGCTCACGTAGCTGCCTTGGCCGTTTGGATTCATGGTAGGGTGGTACGGTCCGCTGTTGTGCCCCCACCAGTTCCACTTGGCGTCTACGGTTGGCGAGCTCGCGGAAAGACCGCCGAGGAAGTCGCAGTTCCTGGCTACCGATCCTCCCGCCAACGTGACGCTGGTCGGCCACTGCCCGTCGGAAGTCCCGAACTCGCAGCGGTCGAGCGAAAGCGGCCGTTCCGAAGCCAGTCCGGTAAAGAGGTAGTTCGGGTTCCATCCGCTCGCGTAACGCATCCTCAGGTGCGACAGGCCGGCCGTCGGCGATGTCGAACGGATCAACAGACCGCCCCACGGCGCAACGTTCGCCGTCGGTGGCGGACCGCCCCCGAAAGGCTGGGCGTCGAGAGAGTGGGTCAAGAGCACAGGTTCCGATGTCGTGCCTTGAGAGGCGAAGACGCCGTGGACGATCAGCGTGTGGCCGCGAACGTCCCAAGTCGACGTGTGACCGAACCCGAGCACGAGGCCAGGGCCAAGGGCCAGCGAGGCGCCCTCCAACACCTGGGCGTGCGAAGAGAACCGGAAGAACAAACCGGGCTGCTTCTGCCAGGAAACGTCGCCCGAGATCGTCACCATGCTGGCGGACCAATACCCGCCGACCACCAGCGAACGAACACCCCCTTCGTGGGAGTTGCCGGAAACTTCCGCGCGGACCAGCTCTCCCGTCGACAAGAAGGCGACACCGCTCAAACGGTCGGGTTCCCAACCGGGAGTCTCGAACGTGTTTCCGACCAAACGAAGCGAAAGCGAGTCGCCGGTGAACGCTGCGTAAGCGTCCACGAAACGGCACGACTCGATGGCGGCGGTGGTCAACCCCTGACTCCAACTCCCCACCCGGAGCGGAGAGCCGAGGAACGAACTTCCGGAGACTACCGCCTCATCGGAATCGGACAGTTCCGGCATGGACAAGCCCTGAGAGAGATCGGTGAACGTGCAATCCGACACCACGCCGCCCCGACGAAGGACGATGCCATCTGGAAAACTCCAAGTTCCGTCCGGACCGGTTCGACTCACAAACTGCACATCATGTAGCACCGACTGTGCGCTGTCGCTTGATACCTGACGACAGTGGCGCATCTCGGCATGGTTGATGGTGAACCGACCGGGTTGTTGGACCACAAGATCGTTCCACCTGTACGCTCCTGACTGACCATCCCCATAGACATCCCCGCCCACCGAATGGTCGTAGATGCTCGTGAACGTCACTTTCCGGTTCGCCTCGCCGTTGACCAGCAGTTCTCCGGCGCACGAAAGCCCCACGTTCTGTGCGAACTTCACCACGACGCCCGCTTCGATGGTCAGTTTGCCGCCCTCGGCAATGTGAATGGGTTGCGTCACCACGTACGGGCTGGAGCCACGCCGCCACACGTCGTGGCCTGTGATCGTTCCGCCCGCGAGGAATGTCGGCCCCGCGAAGCCCGTGTTCACCTCGACTGGGTCGGACGCATGCTCCACCCCGTTCGTGGCGCGGACGGTCAGGCGGACCTCGTATCGCCCATAGTCGTCGTAGAAGTGGGCGACCTCGCGCCCGGTCGCCGTCCTCCCATCGCCGAATTCCCAGCGCCATTCCGAGACCAAGGGGCTCGCGGGCGCGCGGAACACCACGTCCCGCGAATCCGAGTTCGACTGGACCACGTCGAAACGTGGCTTGCTCGCCGCCACGCGACCCGTGATGGTGCTCGACGTGTTGTCGGAGAACGTGGCCCGCAACGTGAACGTGTATGGCTCCCCGGGGTTGAACAAGTCTCGCGTGATCTGCGAAGCCGTGCTGGTCCCGCCGCCGGGGGATGTCCACAGGTAGGCCGTCACCGTCGCGCCTTGTGGGGGACGTGTCGCAGTGGCATCCAAAACCACCCTTTGCGGTGCGGACGGGTTCGCAGGCGTGGTCTTGAACGCGGCGTAGCCCCGCAGCGCTTCGCGCAGACGGTCGCCAATATGGGCTTTGTCGCTTGCGTACGAACCGTTCAACGCAAACTTGGCGTCATACACCCTTTGAGATAGCGACACGCACAGGTCGCGGTTGATCTCGGTCGGATTGGGGTGCACAAGCCATCCTGCGCGCATCTCGTCCACGTAGTAGAGCCAACCCTCGTCGGTGTAGAACACGCGCTCCCCGAAGGTGTCGCGATTCACGATTTGCTGATGGGTCATGCCGATTTCCCGCGCTTTGATGTACAGACGACATTGCGAATCGAAGCCGAGCCGGTTGGTGTAGTTGTAGAAGTCGAGAAGCCACCATTGAAGGGGTGCCGCCGCAAGGTTGGCGACGGCGACCGGCCCGGAAAGTCCGATCTGGGCCAGAAGATGGCTGAAATAGAGGTCGGCCCCGTACTTCAGCGCCGCCCGAGCCGCCTTGTCGTGATTGCCGTTGTTCAGTTCGGCGAGCACCTCGTCGCCTGCGATCAGGCCACCGATCACCTCTTTCCAGGGAACGCTCGAGTTCGGGATCCAGCCTTGGCCGAACAGCGCATCGAGCGCCGTATCGGCCTCGTCTGCGATGTGCCATGTCCGTTTGGCATACTCTCTGAAGTCGCTTTGGCTCAACTGGGCGTGTGCGCTCAACACGCAACAGCCCAGGCACCAAACCAGCAGCCAACGCAAGCGCTTTCTAAGATTCGCCATCGGGACTCCCGCGACCCGTTCGCTACACCATAGCACACGATCACGCCTTCGTCAAGGCGCCCGCGAACTTCAGTGGATCGCAAAGGTCCCAGGACAAGGAACGGTGCCCGCCCCGGCAACGTATCACCACCGTTCCCGGCGAGCCGGCGAACCGGACACCCGCCGTGCCGTCTACAATATCCCCACGGGACATGAACCTCACCACCTCAGGATCGGCCAAGCCCGCGCTCGAGCGCGACCACCTGAAGGCGGCTCAGGAACTGGCCCAACACCTCCGAGACCGCCCAGAAGACCTCGCCCTCGGCGGGGCGCAGCTCGCCGAGCGGTTCCAGCTTCCCCGCCCGTTCGTGGACCAGGTCATCCAGCAGGTGTCGCAGCGCCGCCGGCAGAACAACGCCGCCGTCCTGAGCCGGCCGATCGACATCGACCAGCCCATCCGGTCCGCCTTCGTCCGCGTCTTCTGTTGGTTCAAGGAGTTCATCAAGAAGCTCACCGATTCGCCCAGCCGGTTTGTGGGCATCACCACCGGTGCGACGATGGCGGTGGTGGTTGTGGGTGTCGTCGTCGCCACGCGGTTCTCGCCGCTGGCCGAACTCCAAGGCACGTCGCTCGCCCAGGCTCGGTCGTTGGTCGAAGCGGCGCAACTCGGCGGCAATCCGGGCGCCCTTGAGGCGGCGAAGGAGTCGCTGACCAAGCTGGAAGACCTCCAGTCCGCCCGGGACCGGGTCATCCTCAACCTGAACATCTTTCTGTTCGCGGTGCTGCTGGGACATCTGGTCGCCTACTATCGGCACGCTTTGGCGCGCAACGCCCTCGTTGGGACGGGGATCGTGGCCGCGATCTTCATCACCGGCACCTCGCTGGTCGTGCTCCTCACCCCTTCTGCGCGCGAGGAGCCGCTCCTTGCCCGGCTCGTCATGTCGCTTGTCGGCGGCATGATGCTCAGCATGCTGTACTGCACGCTTGGGGTGTTGGCGGCGGTTGCGGGAGGCTATGCGCGCATCCGTCGCGAGGATCGGCAGATGCGGGCCCTGACGCGGCAGCAGTTGCTCGAGCGGCTGTTCGAGATCCAGGCCAAGATGGAGGCCGGTGCGGCAACACCCTCCACCACGTCGAAGTTCTGGGAGACGGCTTGGGTCCGGCAAGCGCAGAAGCGCATCTATGCTCTGGCGGGCGCGGCCAGCCTCGCGTTCAGCGCGATCTCGACGCTGGTCAGCATCGCGATTTGGAACACCTATCAGATCCGCTCGGTCACCGAATTCGAGCGGATGCCTCTGGTGTACGTGGTCTCGATGGCCGCGCTCAGCCTGATTCAGTTCGCCATGTTGATCTCGGTGGGCTTTCTGGCCAGGCGCCCCATGCGCGCGATTCTGGTCGGCTTGGTGTCCTACGGGGCGAGCTACCTGCCCACGCTGATCGCCTATCGGGGACTTGGCCACACTCAGTTCGCCGAGTACATGCAGCCCCAGTACATGATCCAAGGGGGCGTGTTCACGTTGGTGATGATGCTGGTCGGTTCTTTCGGGGCCGTGGTCGAGGAGCGTGCCGAACGCTCGCGCAAGCTGCACGAAAGCGACCCCGCGACGTTGCTGGCGGAGATGCTGCAGATTCAGTGGAGGCTCGCCGTCAAACCCTCGCACGTGTGCGTCATGGTCGTAGACGCGGTCAAGTCCAGCCTGATGAAGGCGAGCTCCGACCCGCTCGTCGTGGAGTGGAGCTTCCGCGAGTACCAGAAGTGGATCGAGGAGATCGTGACGCCTTTGGGGGGCCGTGTCTACAAGACCATGGGCGACGGTGCGGTGGTCCAGTTCGAGAACTGCTACAGCGCCTTTCGCGCCGCGCAACGATTGCAGACGCAAGTAGATTCGCTCAACCGTGACCGAAACAGGCTCAAAATGCCCTTCCGGCTTCGGATCGGCCTGCATATCGGCCACGTGGAAGGCGACCTGGAGACGGTGGAGTTCACCGAGGTGATCGACATCGCGGCGCACGTCGAGAAGATCGCGCCCATCGGCAGCATCGCGATGACCGAGTTGGTCGCTCAGGACCTGACCGACGAACAATTGGTTCCCCTGAAGGACCCCGTGGATGGGCACAGCGTTTACGTGGCCGTCCAGTCTCGGGTGGACGCGTGAACCTGCCGTTCGACGTTCTTGACCTCGGGCGAATGGCGTTCGGGCCGTGCTACGAGCTTCAGTTGCGCCATGTCGAGGAAGTTCTCGCGGGTGGTCGCGACCGGTTGCTGCTGGTCGAGCACGAGCCCGTCCTCACGCTCGGTGCGAACTTCCACGAATCCAACCTGCTGCTGCCTCGCGACGAGTACGCCGCGCGGGGGATCGAGGTCGTCCCGACCGATCGCGGCGGCGACGTGACCTACCACGGTCCCGGTCAGCTGGTGGCGTACCCCGTGTTCAGCCTTGAGCGGCGCAGAAGGGATCTTCATCGCTGGCTCCGGGACCTTGAGGAGGTCGTGATCCAGACGCTGGCGGGCTACGGGGTCGCGGGGCGCCGCTTTCCGCCGCACACAGGGGTCTGGGTCGAGAACCTGAAGATGTGCGCGATCGGGATCAAAGTACGCCGCTGGGTCTCTTTCCACGGCCTGGCGCTCAACTGCGACAACGAGCTTTCGCCGTTCGACCTCATCGTGCCATGCGGCATCGAGGGCTATGGAGTGACTTCGCTGTCTCAACGCGTGGGACGCCGGGTGAGCGTGGATGAGGTCAAACCGCGCCTGATCGAGGCTTTTGCCTCGTTGACAAACCAGACGCAGACCTAGCTCCGCGATGCCAGAATGTCACGCACTCCGCTGACAAACACTCCGAAGGCGATCAGCAGCAGAATCCAGGCGGGGATGCCATGGTAGCTCGCCCCCCAACCCGTCGGCAAGTGGCTCCAAGACCAGAGTTCGGGGAGCACGAGCGCTAGGAAGGCACCGTAGACAATCCCCATGATCGCATGCATGCACCGCTCTCCCGCCGGTAGCTGCCGGACCTTGTCCTCTTCGACGAAATCCCACAGGGTGATCACGATTTCGGCCAGCAGAATCGCAGCAAGCACATAAGCGAACCCGCCCTGCCACGTCACGAAACCGAGCGAGCCGATGATGATGGCGTAGCAGAAGTCACGAACCGCGTGGAGCTTCAGTTCGGTCTTCGTGTGATCTCCCTGAGGCAGTTTGAGCTTGTACTCGTGATAATAGAGGGTGTCGAACGCGCCTAGCGTGGCCTGAACAAGAAGAATCCAGATCGCGACCTTCACTTTGCGGCGATCCACCCTTCGTACTGACAGATCGGCCCACATCGGGGGCAACTGACGGTGAGGTCAAGTTGCCAGCCACGTTCATCTCCCTTGGCGTAGGCACTGATGATGGGGGACAAGACATGCGGCAAGCGAATCCCCAAGAAGTACACCCGTTCCTGGCGATAGTGGAGCCCTCCGTCTACGACGCTGACGCGATGCAGAAACCGAAACCGTCCGGTCGTCTCCTCCAGCCAACCCTCGACCACGGAGTGTCGGGTGCAGAATCGAGCGCGCCCGATCGTCCGGTTCCAATACTCTCGGCCACCGGAACATTGAATCTGGATTGTTGTCGGTTGGCCGGCGCCCTCTTTTGGCAGGCGGAGCGCCCAAATGAAGAAGCGAGCCATCCTCCCGGGATGATGCCTTACGGTCAGGGTGCCTGCGGCCGCACTCGGCGCATCCGAGAACTCTCGCAGCGCGCCGCTGACTTCGTTCAGCTCATCGCCGAGCAATCTGCGAAACACCGACTTGTCCATGGCTTCCTGCGGCCATTCTAACTCATCCTCCGCTGCGGAGTTCTCGCCTCACCGACACGACTGGTCGAGGCTTCCGCATCGGTTGTCGGGTAAACCCCACCTATGCCCCTCCGCATGTGGATGCTCGACATCGCGCGCGAGCAATCGCCCACCCTCGACCACCTCCGACACTACTGCCGAGTCTCGTTGGACTCCGGTTACGATGCCATCGGTCTCTACTTCGAGCACCGGTTCGCCTACCCCAGCACGCCGTGGTCGCACGGTGTCGGCTGCGTCACGCCCGCGATGATCCGGACGTTGGAGTCCGAGTTCCCTGGCCTGCAACTCATCCCGTTCGTGAACCTTTTGGGTCACTTCGAGGGCATGATCTATACTGAATCCGGCAAGAAGTACGCGGAGGAGAAGTTTCAGGGGATGCAGGCGTGTCCCGTCGATCCCGAGTTCGTCGCACTCGCTGGGCGGCTGGTGGACGACACGCTCGCCTGCTTCAGCAGCGAGATCATCCACATTGGTGGGGACGAGACGTGGCAACTCGGCAAGGGGGCCAAGAGTGCGGCGCAAGTCGAGGCGTACGAATCGGAAGGGGCAAGCGACGGCAAAGCGGAACTCTATGGGCGTCATTTTGGGCCGTTGGCGCGGCGCGTCCTCGACGCGGGCAGGCGTCCGGCGGTTTGGGGCGACATGTTCCTGGACCACCCGACGGCGCTCGACCACATGCCTGCCGAAACGCTGATCTTCGACTGGCAGTACTTCAAGGGCTTGGCCGACACGTCGCCCAAGTTCAGCGATCGCGGGTTCGATGTGGTGGGCTGTCCCGCATTCCATGTGTACAACGCTACGTGGATGCACCTACCCGAAACCGAGCGAAACGTCCGAGAAGTGCATGGCGACGTCGTCGAAATGGGTCTTTTTGGAACCTGCGTTACGACGTGGGAGTGCGGTCTGTTCGGCGCGTACGACACGCTCTTGCCAGCGGTTCGGGCGGCTGGCGGGGTGTTGCACGGCGACTCGTCGCCCTTCTTGCAGGCGTACCTCAAGGAATCGGAGCGACACGAGGAGTGGGCGCGGCTGATGGGCGTCGAGTTGCAGACGGCAGGCGGAACGTTCGCGTTCGGCGGCATCCGATCATCGCTCAAGGTGCGGCTGCTGCTGCAGGCCAACCCGTTCCTTGCTTGGCTCCACCATGCCGAGGAGCTTAGCGGCGAGGTCGGCGACAAGGCGCTGGATATCATCGAGAGGGCCTTGGCCGTCGCACCCACCGAGGCCGAGAAGGGTGTGACCTTGTTCGCCCGCTCGGCCATCGAGTTTGTGAGGATGGCCGAGGTTGCCCGGAAGCGATACGCCGAGGCCAGACCGGGCGAAGCCGCTTCTGCCTTGGCGCCGACTCGTCAACTCTTCGACGACTTGGAGAAGGTTGCGAGTCGAAGCGTTGAGCGGATCGGTGGATCGAGGGCAGACGTGGAACGGTGCAAGGTGGCGAAGGCGGCGGTCGAGCGGGCGATCCACCGGATCAAACTGTATGGCGACGGGTCGCTCGGGTATCTGCCCGCGTTCGAGCACTTGACGCACCCCAAGTTCGTGCCGCACGACCAAGGGGCCTGGTGGCTCATCAACCGCTGGGCGAACCAGTGACGGGGTACAATCGGTCACCCGCGCGGACGTAGCTCAACGGATAGAGCATCAGTCTTCGGAACTGAGGGTTGGGGGTTCGAATCCCTTCGTCCGCGCCAATTCCACCTTAACGCGCGGACCCATCCCCTTAGGCGTCAAACCAATGTGGGCGATCAGCCGCCCATCGCCATGCGGCCACCGCCGCCGCGGCGCATGCCGCCGGCACCCGCGCCCGAGCCACCCGCCCGAGCGGAGCCGCCGGGGAGCGCGTTGCCCATCGTCACGTTCGCCGCAGGTTCGGGAACGGTGTCGGTGGGGACGGCCGTCGGGGCCGCCGGCTTCGAAACCGTCGGGCGCGTGAACGCCATGACCACGGTCGCAATCACAAAGACCAAGGCCGCCGATCCAAAAACGATCCAGTTCAGTTGCTTGTCGCTCAATGCACGTACTCCTTGATGTGTCTAGTTTAGACGATGCTCGGGGTCCGATCGTCACGCCCTAATGCCGGAAGTGGCGGACGCCCGTGAAGGCCATCGCGATGCCCGCCGCATCGGCTGCCGCGATCACGTCCTCGTCCTTCTTGCTGCCGCCGGGTTGGACGATCGCCCGGATGCCCGCCGCTTGCGCCGTCAGGACGCTGTCGGGGAACGGAAAGAACGCATCGCTGGCCAGGGCGCACTCGCCCACTCTGGCTCCCGCCTGCTCGATGGCCAGGCGGACCGACTGCACGCGGTTCATCTGCCCGGCGCCCGTCCCGAGCAACTGCCGCCCCGTCCCGACCACGATCGCGTTCGACTTGACGTGTTGCACGACCGTCCACAGAAACCGCATTGCGGACATCTCGTCGGGGGTCGGTTGCCGTTTGGTGACGATGCGCCACTCGGTTCCGGGGTCCTCGTCCGAATCCTGCACGAGCCATCCGCCCCGGATCGCGCGCACCATGGGCTCGGCCACGGGGCGGGCCAACGGCGCTGCCAGCAAGCGGACGTTCTGTCCCCAGCCCGCCCGGTTGGCGAAGATGGCTTGGGCCTCTTGGGTAAAGGATGTGGCGATGACCACCTCTAGGAAATTGCCCTTTTCGGTCATGGCTTCCGCCGCGATGGCGTCCACCTCGCCATGAAACGCGGCGATCCCGCCGAATGCCGAGACGGGGTCGGCTTCCCGCGCCAGACGGTAGCTCGCGCCGAGATCGTCCCCCACAGCGGCTCCACACGGGTTGCCGTGCTTGACGACCACACACGCGCCTGGGGGAAGATCGGCGGCAAGCTCCCACGCTGCGTCCGCATCCAGCAGGTTGTTGTAGCTCAGTTCCTTGCCCCAGACTTGTATGGATCGCGCGATGCCGTGGTGTGAAAGCGGGTCGGTGTAAAGCGCGCCGGTCTGATGCGGGTTCTCGCCGTAGCGCAACGCCAGGGCACGCCTTCCGCCGACGGTCAAGGTCTCTTGATAAGGGTTCTCGCCGGTCTTAGAGGTGAGGTACCGCGCCACCATCGAATCGTAGTACGCCGTGTGGCGGAAAGCCTTGGCAGCCATCCGACGCCGAAACTCGGGGTCGTCGCGGCGCTTGAGCGACTCCTCGTAGTCGGCGGGGTCCACCAGCACCAGCACGTCGCCGTGGTTCTTGGCCGCGGCGCGGACCATCGAAGGGCCTCCGATGTCGATGTTCTCGATGCACGTTTCGAAGTCGGCGCCGGAGCGAACGGTTTCTTCGAACGGGTAGAGGTTGACCACGACCACGTCGATCGGTTCGAGCCCGTGGGAGGCCATCGCCGTCATGTGCCCCTCGTTCGAACGGATCGCCAGGAGTCCACCGTGAATCCGGGGGTGGAGCGTCTTGACGCGCCCATCCATGATCTCGGGGAAGCCCGTGTGCTCGGCGACGTCGCGGACTTCAAGCCCCGCTTCGCGAAGGGCTCGCGCCGTCCCGCCCGTCGAAAGAAGCCCGAGTCCCTCCGCAGAAAGAGCCCGTGCCAGTTCGACTGCGCCGCGTTTGTCGGTGACGGAAAAGAGCGCCCAGCGCCTCAACGATGTCCCCCGCCTGCGCCAACGGGCACGGAGGTTGCAGAACCGCCGGTGGTCGCCGATGCGGTGGGAGGGGGCACGTCGGGTTGTCTGATCTTCACATCAATGGACTTGGTGACCTCTCGGCCCCGCTCGTCGGCAGCCTTCAGGATGAAGGTCGTGTCTCGGGTGACTTGAAACACCTGCGCCCCATTGGCCGGAGGAACTGAATGCTCGATACCGTTTTCAAGCACCCAGAGCTTCACCGTGTTGTAGACCTCCCACGTCAGCACCACATCGCCCCCCTCGGGGCCGAGTTCCTTGGGGTCGGCGTCGAACTTCCAAATGTTGGCCAGCGACACGTTTGGCGTCGGCTTCACATTCACCTTGAACTCGCGCTTCGTCTGCTGGCCGTCGGCGTTCGAGGCGACCAGGATGTACGTGATTTCGCCCGATCGGTTGGGAACGATCTCTCGCTCGTTGACGGCCAGATTGAGTTCGGTGTTCACGGGTTCGAGGATCAGTTTGGTGACGCTTGGGCCGACAGAGTAACGCACGGTGAGCGCCTGCCCTTCTTCCACCTCGGCCGGCACGATGTCGAACGCCGTGATAGCGGGTGGCGCGGCGCGTTCCTTGGCACGGATTTCGAACGAGGCCGTACGTGGGTGGCTGCGGTTTCCGTCTCGAACCGCGACGGCTTTGATCACGCCGGCGCGGTCAACTTCCAAATCGTAAGTTCCCGTAGGCATTCCTGTATAAAACAGGCGGTTGTCCAGATACAGCTCCACGTTGGCCGCATGCGAGGCCGACCACGAAACCTTGAGCGGCTCGCCCTCGGGCACTTCGCGCGTCGAGAGCACCAGCGTCTCCATCCTCGGCGCTTTGGGGAAGATGGTCCACCACCCGATGGCCAGCATCAGGCAGAGGATGGTCAGGACAAACGAGCCTGGCGAAAAGAGGGCGCGTTGCTCGAGTTGCCCTTGCGCCGCGCACGCCACGTTGGGGGTGTTGACGCTGCGGCCGGTGATCGTAAAGCCGTACAGCCTCGGGTTGGCGAGCAGCCGCCCCGTGGTGGCCGAGACCTCCGCGCCGATGGTCACCTGCTGGCCCGCCGTCAGCGGAATCTGCTCCTGATCGAAGCTGAACGCGCACATGTTCTGGGGGTCGGTGCCCGTTAGTTGGGCCGTATGATCCGTGTTCCCCAAGTTCATCACGGTGAGCGAAAACGGGTAGCCGCGCTTCAATCCGCCGACGCGCCCACGCTTGGGCGAGAGTTCCATGCTGAGGTGGTGGAACGGCTTGACGTGGAGAATCGAGGCGACTTCCTTGGCTTCGCCGGTCTCCAGCGAACGCACTCGAACCGTGAACGGATACTCGCCGTGGATGCTCTCGGAGACGCGCGGAGGCTTGAACACCACCTTGTGGGTGACCGCTTCACCTTCGGCGAGGACGAAGACAGGTACGGGAATGGCGACCCACTCGTGGTCCAGGCCCAACACCTCCAGTTCCATTTGCTGGGGGTCGGACGACCGGTTCGCGATTTCGACCTCGAGGGTTGATGCCACACCAGGGTCTACGTCCACGCTTGCGGTGCGCAGGCTCAAGTCGAAACTCATCGGTCCCAAGTTTAGCAGATGCCCGGCGAGTGCTCAGAAACCGATGCCCGTCCCACCGATCGCCTGCCCCCGCTGGCCAATGCCGAAGCCAGAATCGTAGGGCAGCGCCTTCAGCCGGAAGAACAACGCGTACTCGGTACCCGACCGGAAGCCGACTTGGTTGTCGCGCACCTGCAGGATCGCCTCCCAACAGTGAAGGTCGAGCGTGAACTGAAGCTGCGCGGACTCCACCTTTTTGAGGAAGCCGTTGTAGGCGAGCACCGCCGTCGTCTTGACTCGTCCAGTCTTGAGCGCGTCCACATAGAGGTTGGCGTTGCCCCAGACATGGCGGATGGGGTCGTACCGCGCGGATGCCGTGACGAAGGTGGCTCCTGCTTGCCACGACGCGTCGAGCGTCACGTTCGTCCATGCCGTGCGCAACGGGTCGTAGCTTGCGAGCGAACGGAGCATGAACCACTCGGCCGGCGTCCACTCGGTGCGGATTCCCACCGTCTGCCAGGGCACCACGCTCCGCTCGGCCTGCCGCAGGTCGTAGCCCGTTTGGACCGCGAACGACCAGGCTCGCGACGGGCGGGCCGTGAGGTCGAGCGAGAACAGGTCGGTGCGGCCCGTTTGGTCAACCTGGAGCGGCGTGTACCCCTGGGATCGCAGGTAGGTGTACCGGGCGTTGAACGTGGAATCCTTGCCAAATCGGTAGCTGAAGCGTGGCGTGAGGTTGAGCGTCCACAAGGCCGTGCCGTCGCTGTAGATGCCCTGCCGAAACCGGGCGCCATAGTCCAAGCGCGCGCGGCTGGTGCCCCTGTCAGACTTATCCAGTCGGAAATCGAACGCCGACCTCGTGACGCGGTCGCGGGTTCTCCCGTCGGCGAACTCGCCCACCGAGACCTCGGCGCGAAACGGGAAAGCGTCCGCAGCCGAACGGGAAAGGAGCCTTCGGGCCTCGGAGCGCAACGCGAAGACAGGCGTCCGATCCGACGAACTGAAAAAGTTCAAGTTTTCTCCCACAGGAATGGCGCGAACGTACTCGATTTCGGCCGTGGCCTTGTCCAGTTCGTGCTGCCCCCGCACCTTGAGGTCCACCTGGTCGCGGCGAATCGGCTCGCCGCCCAGCGAACCGCTCGAGGATTCGGACCACAGAACGTCCATCGACGTCTGCGTTTTCGAGCCGAAACGGCGCTGATCGTTGAACCCGTACGAGGACTGAGAGAACGAGAAGCCCGTGCTCGTGTTCGTGTTGCGCGAGTAGGTGAGGCGCGTTGAGCCCTGCCGTTGGGGCACTTGCAGGCTAGCCGTCGTCCGTTCCTGGGTCGAGCCGGGTGCGGTCAGGTAGTTGTTCTTCTCGTAGGTGTTGGCGATCTGGAACGTGCTGGTGCCCCAGCGTTGACGGTGGTCGTTGGAGAACTGGAAAGTGGAGGGCGTGTTCGAAATGCCGTACACGCGGGCGAAGCCCTCCATGTCGCGGCGCTGATAGCCCACCTCGGCACCCAATCCGACGCCGAGCTTGCTGAAGTAGTCGATGAGATACGTCAGCCGGTCGCCCTCTCGCACCGGGACCGACCACCGCGTCTTGATGAAGAACCCCTCGTCGCGCGATTGGCCCACCTCGGGCGTAAAACTGGACCGCTGGTCCAGAGGGATATCCACGAACGGCACCACGAACAGCCGCGTGTCGAACAGCCGAAACTCCACGTTGCGCAACAGAATGCGGTCGTTCGGAATGAGCGTCCCCGACTTGGCCCGCAGTTCGTAATGCGGCAGGGGGAGTTCGCAGCTCGTCAGCTTGGTCCGCGTCCCGTCGAGGCGCGTCTCGCCACCGCCGATGGACTCGCCCGAGAAGAAGAGGTCGCGCAGCGTGCGGCCCCCAAGCAGCGACGGCGTGGCGGTGGTCGCGCCGCGAAGCGCGGAAAACGTCCGGTCTTTGAAGCGAATCTCCACCAAATCGCCGACGATGACCGATTCCTCGCCGATCGCCCGAACGTTGCCCTCGAGGATCACGATCTCGGTTCCGAGGTCGCCTCGGGCCGAATCGGCAAAGAGGTCGTAGCCTCGATAGATCAGGTGGACTCCGCCCGACGCTTCGAAGCGGTCGCCAAATCGGCGGTTCTTGGGCGCACGGACAATCGAGAGTTCCTGCTTGACGGGGTCCGGAGAACCCGGCCCGAGTTGCCCCGTCTCGACGTCGATTTTCTCGGGAACGCCGACCGGCTTCTCTCGCTGGCGCACCAGTTCGGCGGCACGGGTCAGTGCCTCAAGGCCCAGCGTCTGTCCGTGGCCCATGCCAGCCAAACCAGCACCAGCCACGATCCAAGCGAATCTTCTCACTCCAGCCTCCTCAGCGCGATCAAACCCAAGACCACGAAGAGGAAATTTGGCAACCAAGCGGACATCCACGGCGAGACCCAGCCGTTGCGGCCAAAGATCTCGGTCGAAACGACAAAGGCGTTGTAGTAGAGGCCGATGCTGAACACGCTGAGCATCACGCCCACCAAGCCCCCCGAACGAGCCAGCCAGATCGCGAAGATCGGCGACGTGAGGGCGAAGAACAGGCACGAGGCGGGGACGCTGTAACGGGTGTGGTAGGTCACTTCGAGCTTGCGCGTGTCGCGGTTCTGGCGCTTCCCTTCTGCGATGGCCTCGCGCAGTTGGTCCTGGGTTTGCTCGTTCTCCATGCGGGGCAGGAACAAGTCCTGGACGATGATGCGCTCGTTGATCACCACCTCCTCGTTCGTCTCGACCGAACGCAGGTCCGAGCCCTCCACGACGAAAGCGACGACCTCTTGGAGCCGAAACACGCCTTCGGTATAGATCCCGCTCTTGGCGCTCAGGATCCACGTTTCGCCTGCTTTGGGCCGCTCGAACAAAACGAGGTCGCTGAGCGCCACGGCATTCCCGGGCTGGCGGGCGACCGAGCCGATGTAGGCGATGCCGTTGCGCAGCGAGATGGTGACGTTGGGTTGGAAGTCCGGCGCTAGGCTCAGCAGGGTCGTCTGGCTGATCAACTTCCGGCTTTCGAGTTCGGCGGCCGGCGTGACTCGCTCGACGATGTAGTAGTTCCCCACCCCCACGGCTGCGCCGAACAAGGCGATCGGCATCAGCACGCGCCGGATCGGGACGCCCGCTGCGCGAAGGGCCGTGAGTTCCGATTCGCGCACCAAGCGCGACATGGCGAGCGATGCGCCGAGCGAGACGCCGATCGGCAAGGTGAGGTTGAGGAACGCCGGGCTCTTGTAGAGGATGAGCTGCAGGATCGCGAGAGGCGGCACGTTGTCGGGGTTGAACGTCTTGAGGATTGCGATCAGTTCGTTAGCTTGGAACATGAACACAACCGCTACGGTGCCTGTGATGAACGGCGTCACCATCTCCTTGACGACGTAGCGATCCAAACGCTTCACTGGGCTCCAGCTCCAGCGCTCTGCGCAAGGATGATCGTCCGCAAGATGGCCCCGATGCCCACCACCAACATCCCGACGATGGCCACGACAGCCCAGGCGGGCGGCAGCGCCGAGGCCGCCGGAATGCCGAGAAACGCCGCGATCACGGCGACCCAGACGCCCGCCAGATTGCGTCCCGCTCGGCCTCCGGGTTTGCGAACATGGGCGATGTAGACGGCTTCGCCGCAGCGGGGACAGTGCAGATGTTCCGGGCCGTTGGGTTGTCCGCAGCCCGGACAGCGGACCTCGGCGACCGGTGCGTAGGCCTTGGCCATCCGTTCCCAGTGGCGCAGGGCGCGGAACTCATCCCCATGGACCGTTGGGTTTTGGCCGTGTAGAGTCTCTTTGCCGACGGCCACCGCGTGGGGCACGAACCCGCGCGAAACCAAAGCCTCGGCGATTCTCATTCGGGCAAGAAGGTTGTCGGGGAACGCTGTCAGGTTGGCGTAGGCCCGCGCCATTTCATCCTCGTCCTGTATGCGGCGCTGCCGACGTTCAAGGCGGGACGAGGCGATCGGATAGCCCAGCACCGTGAGCGTGATCGCCGCGAACATCCCGACGCGCGCCCAGGGATGTTCCTGGACGATGGTGAGGAAGCCGAGGAACGGCCCCAATACGGAAGCAAGCAGTCCGGTCGTGCCGTCCATGTCGCCCACCACCGTCGCGTGAACGGTCTTGAGCGTCCAAACGGTGACCGGGATCCACACCAGCACCCAAACTGCCGCCGAGAGCAGCTCCATCAGGGGCCTGACGCCTCCGTCTTGGTGGACTTGAAGCTGAACTTGGACTCGGTCCCACTGGCCAGACGCTTGATGTTGGGCACATGCCGCACCCAAACGAACACGGCCAACGCGGCATAGAACCCATGCAAGAGCGGCCCGGACCCAAAGAGGAACGAGAAGCCGAACACGGCGATCGCCGCGCACAGGCTCCCCAAGCTGATGTAGCGCCAAATCCAGACCACCACGATGAACAGTCCGAACGAGGACAGAGCCACCAGCGGGTCGCTGGCCAGAATCGCCCCCAGCGCCGTGCTGATGCCCTTTCCTCCTTTGAACTTGAGGAAGGGCGAGAGGCAGTGGCCCGCAATCGCCGCAATGCCAGCCAGTGCCGAGAGTTCGACGACGCTCAGCGCGTAATCCCCCAACGCCACGGGGAGAATGGACGGCGCAAGCAAGCGCCCAACGACGGCCGGAATCACGCCCTTGAGCACATCGGCGAAGAACACGATCAGTCCCCACTTGGTGCCGAGCGCTCGCTTGACATTCGTCGCCCCGATGTTGCCGCTGCCCACCTTCATCAGGTCGATGCCCTTCGCACGCGCTACGATGACCCCGATCGGGATCGCGCCAACCAAGTAGCCGAAGAGAATCAGTCCTGCCAGCATTGCTTCCGCCTAGGCGCCGAGGCGCTCCAGTCCTCCCACGTAGATCGAGCGGACCTGACCGATCACGCGCTCGTGATGAGCCAAGAACGCGTTGGGATCGTCGAATCCTTCCAAGCGGGCGAGACGCTCCAGTTTATCTGGGTTCTCGGGGATCAGGTCCGTTTCGAAGCCGAGCAATTGCAGGCGGGTGCGAAGGCGCAACAGGTAGCGGAGCGCTCCGAGCAACGCCTCGCTCTCGACGGCATTGATCAGTTGCGCCCGGGCCAACTCGCGAATGCGGTCCTCCGTCGCCACGTGAAGTCCGGCACGCGAGGCCGTGGGGTAGCGCATCTGGTGCAGTTGCACAAACCACTCGATGTCACTGAGTCCACCAAACCCGAGCTTGACGTGCCGATGGAACTGGGTGGGCAGCACGCGCTCGGTCTCGATGCGCCGCTTCATGGCGACCAACTCCTGCAACCTTTCAGGGGTCAGCGGGACGGCGTAACTCGCCTTGCGCACCAACGCTTCGGCCTTGGGCGAGCCGACCACCAGACGCGAGCGGCCCAAAGCGAATCGCTCCCACAACTCCATGGCTTCGAGCTCATAGGTCTGAAAGCCGTCGTAGGTGCGGACGAGCAACCCCTTGCCTCCTTCGGGACGCAGCCGCAGGTCGAGCGACACCGGGGCTTCGTAACGCCGCAACGACCGCACCAACGCCATCAGTTGCTGAGCCTGCGCCTCAGCCTGCGGGTGAGCTCGGGGGTCTTCGACGAGAAACACCAGATCGAGGTCGGAAAGAGGGACCAGTTCTGAAGCCGCGTAGCTCCCCAGAGCGACGATGTCGAACCCAAGGTAAAGCCGGCTGGAGCAGTGCTGAAGAAAGGCATCGAAGATCTCGCCAAGGGTGGCCCACAGGGGTAGCTCGCCATCGAGGACCCAGGCCGCGTGGGCAGCGAGCCAGCGATTGCGAAGCGTGCGAGCCAGTGCTTCGGGAGGCGCGTTGTGAGCGAGATTCGCGAGGGCGGCTGCATTACCCTGATCCTCTTCGATCTCGCCGCTCGCCAGAGCCTCGGTGAGTGGGAGCGATTGCTTGAAGGCCTGGACCAACAGGGGCGAGGCCTGCAAGATCCGCTCGATGCGACCCAGGCTGCCCTCGTTCTCGGCGAGGCTCATGTAGAACGCCTCGCTTTCGGGAAACACATCGAACCACTGGAGCACCGTGCTTGCTTGGGGGCCCATGCGCTCGCCGACCACCGCTCTGGGACTCACGTTTGGCTCGGCGAATCCTAGAACCGATTCGTAAAGGGATCGGGTGGCTCTCCTGTGCACTTCAAGCCTCTTCTCCAGTTCCGACCAGGAGTCGAGCCCCATCAATCGTGCCAAGTGCGTGCGCGCTTCGTGCGCCTTGGGCAGCGTGTGCGTTTGCTGATCGCCCACGATCTGGCAACGGTGCTCCAGTTGGCGCAAGAACCGGTAGGACGCAACCAAGGTCGAGACGGTGGCATGGTCGAGGATCCCGTGGGCGTCCATCGCGCGGAGGGCCTCGATGGTCGGCCTCGCGCGCAATTCGGGCGTTCCGTAACCGTGCACCATTTGGATCGCTTGCACCAGGAACTCCACGTCGCGGATGCCACCCGGGCCCCGCTTGAGGTCGTCGGGCTCCGCGAGTTCTTCGATGCGGCCCCGCGTGGCCACCATCTCGCGTACGGCCATTTCGGAAATGCGTGCGGGAAAGCTGTGCTCCAGGCGCAAGCGATCCCAGCGGTCGACCATTTCGGGATCACCCACGACCACCCGCGAGCGCAGGAGCGCCTGCCGTTCCCAGACCTCGGCATGGGCAGCAAAGTAGGCCTCGACAGAGCGCATCGAGCGCACGATGGGTCCGGCGCGGCCGTACGGCCTGAGCCGCAGGTCAACCCGGTACAACGCGCCACGACCCATCCGATCGCCCAGCGCCCGCCCCAGTTGCTCGCACATTTTGGATAGCTTTGCAGCCAGAGAAGGGTCTAAATCGTCGGCATGAACGTACGCTAGATCAACGTCCGAAGAGTAGTTGATCTCGCGCCCGCCCAGCTTGCCATAGGCCACGACCGCGATGGGGGGCCAAGGAATGGCGTTCGCCAGCCCGTGATGTTGCCAGACGACTCGTGTCGCAAGGTGCAAGACAGCGTCCGAAAGCTCGGAAAGGGCGGCCCAGACCGCCTCGGGTGTCCACGATTCCTGCAGATCGTTCACCACGATGGGCAGGTGCCAACGCTGCTTGAGAAACCTCAGCCGATCCAAGGCGTGCGAGAACGACTCGGTGGATTTGAGCAGGTTCAAACCCTCTTCGATGATCGCATCGGCACGCACAGTCCGATCCAAAGCCGAGCGATCGAAAAGCAGGTGGGCCAGTTCCGGGTTTTGGATCAGTTGGTCTGCCAGATGCTGGCTCGCCCCGAGGGCTGTTCCTAGGGGGCGAGCGCCGACCGGTTGCTGGGCGAGGAAGACCAGCAGGGTCTCCGGACTCGATGATGCGGCGAGCCACCTCTCGAAGTTCTTGAGCGCCAGGTCGGGATCGGCAGCCGCACCGAACGCGGAGGTTGCGAACGCCCGGAGGTCATCGCCGTACAGGCGACTTAGCCTTGCGATAGCCAGGTCTGCGGCTTCAGCGTCTTGGAACGGGGTGGCTTCGGCGATAGGCGGGGCCTCTCACGACTTCGATTTCGTTGACCTCGACGAGGATTGGGTTCTCGGTACGCCGGCTTGTTCCTGCTGGAAGAGCGCGCAACGATCCGCGATGCGACATCGGTGGCACGCCGGGGTCTTGGCTTGACACGTCAGACGACCGTGCTGGATGAGTGCCGTGTGAAAGCGGAAGGCGAGCCCCACGGGCACCCGATCAAGGAGCACGTCGTGTGCCCGGTTCGCGTCGGTCTTGGGTGGAATGATGCCCAGCCTTAGGCAGACTCTGTGAACGTGCGTGTCCACGGGGATCGCGTGCCGCCCGAAGCCGAAGCACAGGACGATCGCGGCCGTCTTGGGACCGACGCCAGGCAGCGACTCCAGCCACTCGCGCGCTTCGCGGTCGGACATGGTGGCAAGTTCCGTCAGGGAGTACGCGCCGGACCGCTCGTGGATCAGGCGCAACGACTCCTGGATGCTCTTGGCCTTCTGGTTGGCCAAGCCTGCGCCACGGATGGTGTCCGCGAGTTCTTGCCGAGGGGCGGCCGCGATGGCTTCCCAGCTTCCGTAGCGCGCCATGAGTTGGGTGAAGGCGGGAAAGCTGGACCTGTCGCTGGTGTGCTGGCTCAGGATGCAGCTCACGAGTTCTTCCATGGGATCGAACCGCGGAATGAAGCGCAAACGCCCGTATTCCGACTCAAGATCGGCGACCAGACCCGCCCAATCGGTCCCTTTCACGACGCAGCCGGTGGTGGCTCGAGGCGTTCCCGAGATGCGGCGATCGAGACCAAAGCGGCGGCGGCTCCCATGAGTAGCAACAGGTAGCCCGACCGCTCGAACTTCGAGTGGGTCACGACGAGGCCGGAACTCAAGATCGGGAAGACGACGATGGACAGCAACACCGACCAGCGAATCATCTGCACGTAGCCTACCGAGACCCCTTTCAGCTTGTTTTGGAGCGAGAATCCTGTATAGATCAGGAACATGACGAGCAGGATGCCTGGGATGCCGTGAATCAGGTACGCCTCAAGGAAGCCATTGTCCGGACCGTTTGCGCGGGCGAAGACATCGCCCCTGCGCGCGTAAGCGTTGCTGGTCAACTGCGTGAAGCCGGAGCCCAGAGGCGCGAGCTCGGTGGCCACGTCTCCAATGCGGTTCCAGGCCTCCAGGCGCACGGTGAGCGACTCGTCGGAGAAGAACTTCCCTTCAAACGTTCGCGTGATGTACTGGAATCGCGGGTCGTTGCGCTCGACGACGACGCGGTTGAACGCGATCAAACCGAAGGCGAAGGCCAAAACGGCCACGGCGGCCACGGTGCGCTGCGCCCTGAACAGCGTGTACACGGCGAAAAACGCGAGCAACCCAAACTGTTGAATGAGCGCCAAGCGCACCTGCGAGGTGACGGAGCACGCCAGCAGCACGCCGTTCGCCAACAGCAGCCACGGCAACTGACGGATACTCAAGGCGAACCCAAACGCGATGGCGATGGCGATCGTGACAATCGTGCCGTACACGTTGTAACTGCCCAGCATTGTGGGAGAGCTCAGCAGCCCCGAAGGGCGCGGCGACTCGTCGTAGTCTTCAGACATCTGCGTGACATCCTTTCGCGAGCCGAGGTTGTTCGCAATCGTGTCCGCAGCACCTTTCGCACCGGTGCTCTGCGCGATACCCAGCAGCGCCGAGAACATGCAAATGGCGAGAATCGAGAACAGAATGCCCTGCGAGCCCGCCCTTGGAGCAGCCTTCACCAGAGCGAACGCACCCCGATAAACGGCCCAGCTTTGCAGAATGACGTACAGGTACTCAAGGATGTCGAGGGCGTAGATCACCCGACCCAAAACGTTCGTCGCATACAGCTGGCTGAGGGCGGCCAGAACCAGCCAGCCGACGAAGAAGAAGTCGAACTGGGTTCTTTCGAAGACCTCCCAGCCCTTGACCCGCAAGCCGACAAAGACAGCGAACAGGCTGAGGTAGAGCACCGGGTGGAACCTGACGTGAGGCTGGAATGTGCCGAGCAGAAGGTGCCCCGCCACAAGCAAGAGAGCGACAAGCCCGACCACGCGCGCCAGAACCAACTCGTTGGCCCGCACGTTCTGATTCGGCTGTCCTAGGGTGATGCTCGACATGGGGTTCTAGTGCCGCCTCGCGGGTTGCGAGGCGGCACGAGTGTCATGGTTAGGCGTTGCCGCCGGGGCCGCCGAGCGAACGCGTCTCGTCGTCTCCACCGATCGGTCGGTGATACGTGGGCGCCTGATTGTGGTTGGCCAGCGGGTCGACCGAAGTCGGCTTGGGAAGGACGATGATCGCGGCGATCGCGATGCCCAGACCCAGACCGGCCAGCGTGTACAGCGTGGGATTCGGCGCCGACGGGACCGACGAGGCGCGGGCGTCCGAAACGATGAACGCGTTGGTCTTGCGGCCCACGGTTTCGGTGGCGGAGCCTTCCAACTCGGTTCGCTTCACTTCGAGTTCCTGGAACGTGCGCTCCAGCGTCGTCTTCTTGCGGAGCAAGAGACCGAGCCTTTCTTCGGCTTCAGGATAGACGACCAACTCGCGATCGGTGGCCGCCTTGTCGGTCTGGATCTTGGCGATCTGCTTCTCGAGAGATTGGGCCATTTCACGCAACCGGTTGATGACCGAGAGTTGCTCCTGGTAGTTGCCGTTCTTCTGCCGGTCGGTCGCGTACTCGATCTTGGTCTTGAGGTTCGCCTTCTGGGCGTTCAGGTCCGCGATTCGGCCGATCAATTGCTGGATCTCCCAGCGATCGTCCGTGTACTTCTCTCGCAGCTGGGCGAGATCGGCCTTGCTCTTGATGAGGTCTTGATCCACCGCCGCGAGGTCGGGGTTGTATTGGTCGCGGATGGCGATGTCGATGTACTCGGGCGTGCTGCGCAGGTTCTGCTCAGCCTGACGAAGCTCCGCAACCGTTCCGTTGTACTTGGAGCTGAGGTCGTTGAGCCTGAGCTCAAGGTCGGCGGACGTTCGGGCGGCGATCGTCAACTGGGAGGGCAAGTCGGTCACGTTCAGGTCAAGCTTGATCTGCTTGATCTGAGCGTCGATCGCCGACAGTTCGGAAATCACCCGCGATTGGCGATCGTTGGTGGCCTCGAGAGCCAACTGACCAAACTTGTTCGCGATCTCCTGCGTGGAGGCGATGTACGCCATGCCGATGTTGTTCGCGATCTTGGCGGCCAGTTGAGGGTCGTCCAGTGTGACGCGGATGGTCACGACGTCCGAATCCTTCTGCGAGTCGATGCGCAATCGGCGGGGCAGCAAGTCGATCAGCGCCTCGGCCTTCTCGTTCGTCAAGATGCGGTCGGGGTCCTCGGCAGTTCGGCGAATCGCGTCGCCGATGACCTTCGAACCGAGGATCATGTCGATGTTCGTCTGAACGGTCCGCGGCTTGAAGTTCTTCCAGTCGTCGATCTTGGAGTTCTGGGCCGGGTCGATCATCGGCGGCGACGTGTCCACGAGAATGCCGACCGAAGAGGTGTACTCCTTGGGCAAGAAGTTAGCGAGAACGAACGCAAGCAGCGGCGTCAGGACGATGGCTGCGATGGCTTTGAGAACGGCTCCACGCATGGGCTAAGGTTACCTCGGCAGGATCAAACGTTCGGATTGAACCCGAGCGTTCACAGTACCCGATACGCTCATGGCGGGCACCTCGGTTCGGCGCTCCGCCATGAATTCTGCGGCTGTGTTCAGGCTGCGGCCCGCATGAGGGGCGGATCGGGCGGCGGAACGCCGCGCGTCCCGCCCATGAACTCGGGGTCGAGGAACGGGAACGGCGTCTTCTTCAGAGCCTCTTGGTACTTCGCCATCGCCGCCTTGAAGTGCGCCGGCAGTTCGGACATCTTGAACGGCTTGCCCGCCGCATCCAATCTGTCGTCGTTGAGCTCGAACCTGCGCACGACATCGGGAGCCACTCGGAAGGTGAACTTCAGCACGCGGCGCGTTCCCGGCAACATATCGGGCATTTCCGGCATCTCGCCGGCGATCTCGGCCAGTTTGGGGTCGGTCATGAAATGCGTGAACAACGCCAATTCGAGAGGCCCGAACGAACCCAGCCCGATGTCGCTGTTCCACTTGCTGGGGACAGCGAGGATCGTGTCGTCGAGCTTCAACTCGAGGACGCCGTCGATCAGGCCGCCCGGCATGATTTCTGTGGGCTCGGTGCGATAATCCTTGCCCGGCCGGTCCATCTGCATCATCGCGCCGTAGAAGAGCATCATGGGGTTCGAGTCGTCCTTCGGCGTTCCCGAATCCACCTCCAGGCGAGGCGATGCGCCGAAGAGCATTTTGGACAAGATCTGTCTGGCATTCCCACCCAAAGCAGCCAGGGGAACCGAGCCCTGAGATTGGAGCGTGGCGCGCGCGGCCGGCGACATCGAACCGTACAAGCGCAACACGTTCCAGTCCATCGAGGTCACCAGATTGAGCGAAAGGGCACCTGGCACAAACGTCGACAAAAGCCGCTCACCCATCCCGTCGAGGCCCTCGTCGGAGTTCGACGCGACGAAGGCCGCCAAATCGTCGAGGCTCACGACCTTCTTCGTCTCGGACTGCTGCGCCAAGCGCACGATGGACCCCCGGCTGAAGCGCCCGCGCCGTACCTGATCGGCATCGCTCGGGAAAACGGTCACCCACCCGTCCGTCTGCTCGACGGTCATTCCCATTCGCTCCAGAAGCTTGGGGATGTCGGCGAGCCGATTCTGTTGGCTGGCCGACATCCACATTGAGTCCGGGATGTTGGCGACCAGTTGCACGCCCTTCTTGTCGGCGAGGAAGAACAGCATGTCGGTGTCGCCGTAGGAGAGCGGATCGGCCAAATCGGGTCGCTGAAACACGGCTTTCAGGTCGGCCGGAACCTCTTCCTTCGGCTTTGCCTCTCCTTCGCTATAGGCACGCTCGTCAACCAGATAGAAGGCCTTCGTGAATCGAGCGTAATGGACGCTCGTGGGGGAAAAGGCAAGCTTGGGGTTGTTGGGGTCCTCGGGCGGCGCGGGCTTTTCGATGATCTCGCCCGTTTCCGGATCGTACTCGTGCTCCTGATCGTCCACAACCTCGCTCATCTCGTAGAGCGTGTCGCTGTGACCGGTCAGCCGCTTGCCGTTCGCATCGTAGATGACGAGTTCTACGCGCAAGCCCATGGACATGCCGGAGAACATGCCCATACGTCCGCCGCGTGAGACCGAAACCAGGGCTTTCGCAGGAGGGGCCGTGATCGGGACCGCACGGTCCTCGTCAGGGTCAACGCCCATCGCTCGGAGCATTTCCTTCATTCTCGTCTCCCACTCGTCGGTGGCGTTGGCACCCTCTTCGCGTGCCCGCCGCTCCATCTCGACGGCGTCGTTGTGCTCCTTGACGATTCGAGCCAGAAACGGCATCACGGTCGCGGGCAACGGGCGCTGCGTTCGGGTGGGAGCGGTAGAAAAAACAACGCGCTGGCCAGCTTCGATCGCGGCCAGAACGTTCAGGTCGGTTCCTTTCAGGAAAGCTGTGACGGCCCTGGTTCCCGACTCGAAGTACTGCTGCCCCATGCCGCCGAACTGTGCGAACGTGCCTCCGCCTCCCCCATCGCCGTCGTGCTTCCAGTCGTCCATCTCCTTCTCCATCTTGAGCCGCTGATCAAGGCTCTTCTGGAGCTTGGCCCGGTTGGCGGCCAGCGCCTCGGCCTTGCCGCGAGCGCGGGCACCCGCATCGGGCGCGAGCACTTCGAAACCTTCCTCATTCGACCACTGCCCTTGCGTCACCTTGGCCAGACGCGCCTTGAGCTCTTGACGCGGCACATCCTTGACCTTGACGACGACGAACTCGGTGGCCATCGCGGGCGCGGCGCGGACCTTCCAGCCGGTTGCGGCAGACAGTTCGTCGAGCAGGCGGGTCACAGGCGCGGCACGGCCCTCGAAAGTGACCTTGTCGTCCTGTGCCATCGCCGAAGTGACCAAAGCCAGAAGCGCGAGAAGTAACAAATTGCGTCGCATCGCGGGTACCGTCCGAGTCAGTATACGATCAATCTCGCGAGGCGTTGACCATGATTCTCGACTTTCAGACCACGTGGTGCCCGGTCACCGACATGAAGCGTGCCTCAGCCTTCTACCGAGAGGTCCTAGGCTTGAAGCCGGGAACGCAGAGCCCTTACTGGTCCGATTTCCACGTCGGTCAGCACCGGATCGGACTGCATCCGGGCGCGCCCGAAGCGACTCCCAAGGGCGGCTGGCGGTTGGGACTGCTTACGGACGATCTGAAGGCGTTGCGCCAAAGGCTCGAGGAGGCGGGTGCGACGCTCCTCGACGACTACCACGAGACTCCGCAGGGCGTGGTGCTCACGTTCGCCGACCCCGATGGCAACCCCATCCAGGCCCTGCAACGCGGTTCGCGGCTGAGCGAGTTCGGCGCCTGAACCCTCACACCGACTGAGCGAGGATGATCGCGTCCGCGATCTCGCGCATTGAAAGGCGCGAGTTCATGGATTGCAGTTGGATGCGGCGGTAGGCCTCCGACTCGTCGAGCCCGTGGAGTTTCATCAGGATGCCTTTCGCGCGATCCACGGCCTTTCGGGCAGCGAGCCGCTCGTTCAGGTCGGCAACTTCCTTGGTGAGGGCGTTGTTCTGCTCGAACCGGCTTCGCGCCACTTCGATCGCGGGCGGCAACTCGCTGGGCTTGAACGGTTTGACCAGGTACGCGAACACACCGGCACTCTTGGCTCGGTCGATCAGTTCGCGGTCGCTGTAAGCGGTGAGCAGGATCGTGGGCGCGATGTTCTCCTCGGTGATGATCTCAACGGCCTCGATGCCGTCCATCACGGGCATCTTGACGTCGAGGATGCACACGTCGGGCTGAGTCTCTCGCGCGGCGTCGACCGCCTTCTGACCATCGTCGGCCTCTGCCACGACGGCATAGCCGAGGTTCTCCAGCATTTGCTTGAGGTCGAGTCGGATGATCGGGTCGTCATCCGCGATGAGCACTTTCAGGGTGGCCATTGTGTTCGCTCCAGAGGGCGTACCTCGGCGTACGGGACCTTCAAGAACTGATGAGTCTACTCCGAGCGGGGCAGCAACTTTGGGACCGTGCTTGGCTCGCGCGCACCAGGAGTTTCCATCTTCCTTCTTCCCTATTCCACTCATCCGGTTCAAAGGGACCGGAGTCTCATCGCTTTTGGCCGGGAGTGTTAGACTGTGATCGAATCTTTCGAGGCGCCGATGTCGTTTCTACCCGTCAACCCCGAACCATCCGAGACCGACCTGGCCGAAGTCTTCAAGCAGGCTCGGGCGGCCCGGGGTCGAGCGGTACCCGCCAAGCGCGCCAGCGAGGACCTCATGCGTGTGTCGAACCCCATTCCTTTTCTCGTGTTTCTTGCCTTTGCCGCCGCCGGTTGGTTCATGTTCGGCGCCGGCGTCCAAGCCGGGTCCGGTGCCGGAGTGGGCGGCTTTTTGGGCAGCATGTTTCTGGGTTGGGTGATCGGCTCCACCTTCCGCATCGCCGCGCAATGGGAGAAGGCCCTGATCTTCCGCTTGGGCAAGTTTCATACGATCAAGGGGCCCGGCCCGTTCTTCATGATCCCGTTCGTGGACGCCATGCGGACCGTGGACACGCGCATCACGACGCTTGACATCCCGCGACAGCAGGCGATCACGTCGGACAACGTCCCGGTCTCGATCGACGGCGTCATCTTCCTCAAGGTCTCGAACCCCGCCGATGCCGTCATCCGCGTGCAGGAGTACCGGCATGCGATCCGGCAATACGCTCAGACGGCGTTGCGCGACGTGATCGGCAACATGACGCTCGACCAGATTCTCACCGACCGCGAGGTGGTGGGCGAGAAGATCCAGCGCTTGGTCGAATCGGAGACGGACGGTTGGGGCCTGGAAGTCGCCGCGATCCGCATCCAGGACATCGAACTGCCCGAAGACCTCAAGCGCGTCATGGCTCGCCAGGCCGCTGCCGAGCGCGAGAAGCGCGCCAACATCACGAAGTCGGAAGGCGACCGCGAGGCCGCTTCCAATCTGGCCGCCGCCGCGATGACCATGGCCGAGTCGCCCGGGGCGCTCCAACTCCGCACGTTGCAGACGCTCGACGGCCTTGGCCAAAGCTCGTCGAACACGGTCGTGCTGGCACTGCCTGTCGAGGTCATGAACGCCCTGAAGGCCGTTCCCGATTTCGCCGAGGCACTGGGCGGGGCGAAGGCCCTGAAGGCACCTGCGCCTCCGCTGTCGGCTCCGGCCACGCAGGCCGAGCGCGAAGTGTCCAGCTAGGCTGCGGCCTCACAGGAAGCGAACGTGGGCGATCAGCCCGTCACGCAGACGGTAGATCGCGACCGCATGGCGCGTCGAGCCGTCCAGATACCCCGTGAGGTGTTCGTGATCCACCACATGGTCGCCGTGGCGGATTCGGTGCAGGATCGTGCAGAAGACGTTCGGTTCGCGGGCGAACGCCGCCGCGTACCGTTCGCGCATTGCATCTTGGTCGGCGCAAACCACCTCCCCGGCCGCATTCTCTAGAACGACGTCATGGGTGTAGCATCGCATGAACGCCTCCACGTCCCGGGCGTTGTAGGCGATCAGTTGGGCTTCGACGGGACAAGCCATTCCATCCTCGAGTCTGCCGTAACTTGCCAGAGAACGTCCTCTGAACAGCCTGATTCTGGAACAACTCGATGAGGAACTGCCCGATTCCTGCGTAACTTGCAGAGGAACTCGCGCGAGGTCACCAGATGTCGCCCACGGTGAACCCTTCTGGGAACGGGTCGGTGGGGTCGAGCACGTAGCTCGCGAAGCCCGTGATCCATGCGCTCCCCGTGATCGTGGGGACCACACCGCGGTACGGCCCGATGGGAACCTCTTCAAGCAAGCGTCCAACAAACCTCGTGCCGAGCACACTCTCGTGGACGAAGTCCTCGTTCAGGCCGAGCAATCCCCGGGCGTGCAAGGTCGCCATCCGCGCCGAAGTCCCCGTGCCGCAGGGCGAGCGGTCCAAGACACCGGTCCAGGTGGACGGGCGATCCCAGTCGAACTCGCCGGTCGAGACGATCACTCCATTGCGCATGTGCGCCCCCTCGTTGTGTGGAGGGCCAGACAATTGCGCAATGGTGACCCCTTCGAAGGCCGGCTCCAAGGGATGAACGACGGGCAGTTGCTCGCGGGCCGCCGCCTTCACCATCTCGCCAATGCGAACGATGTCCCGCCCCTCGTCGGGTGTGAGCGAAAGCCCGAATCTCGCGGCTTGGGCGATCACGTAGAACATGCCGCCATAGGCCACGTCCACTTCGACCGTTCCCAACTGCGGCACCTCGATCGAGGCGTCCAAGTGCGTGGCGAACGCGGGCACATTGCGGAACGTCACGTGTCGAACCTTGCCGCCCTCGCACTCGGCGCGGATGCGGATCAGCCCTGCGGGCGCCTCCAGCGTGAGATCGGTCACTGGTTCGGTCATGGGCACCATTCCGGTCTCGAGCAGCGCGGTCGCCACGCAAATCGTGTTCGTGCCTGACATGCCGAGATACTCGACGTGTTCCATGACCACGAATCCCGCGTCCGCTTCCGGGTGCGTGGGGGGCAACACGACGTTGCAGCACAGAGCGGGATAGCCGCGCGGCTCGTTGAGCATCCGCTTGCGGATGTGGTCGGCTTGGGTGGCGAAGTGCTGCATCTTCTGAAGCATCGTCGCTCCAGGCACGTCCAGAACTCCGCCGACGATCACTCGGCCCGGCTCGCCGCAGGCGTGCAAGTCCACGGCTTGGATCATGTTGGACAGCTTCATCGCGAACCGGATTGTGCCCGAATCGGGGTGTGAGGCCGGCCCAGGGTGACGATATCCTCCCCCGTCACGCAGAGGAGCCCGGCCCTAGGACCTTCCGCTCTCGGTAAGGCGGTACCTGCCGGGCGTCTCGAAGCGGACCGGGGTGATCGTCCCCTTCGACACCGCACCTCCCTTGGCTGTTGCGTTCGAGAAGTCAGCGGGCGCGGGCTCAGGGTGACGAAACCTCCAACCGTCACGCAGAGGAGCCCGGCCCGAGGCCTTACGCTCTTGGGAGGGCGGTATCCGCCGGGCGTCTCGAAGCGGACGGGAGGGCAGATGTCCCCTTCGACACCGCGCCGCCATCGGCCTAGGCAGACCGAAAGAAGAGGAGGGCGGGCTCAGGGTGACGAAACCTCCAACCGTCACGCAGAGGAGCCCGGCCCTAGGACCTTCCGTTCTCGGTAAGGCGGTACCTGCCGGGCGTCTCGAAGCGGACCGGGGTGATCGTCCCCTTCGACACCGCGCCGCCATCGGCCTAGGCAGACCGAAAGAAGAGGAGCGCGGGCTCAGGGTGACGGAAGGTGGAGAAAAGCCAGCGGATCTGCGGAAGCCCCGTAACCGATCGCTGCGGTTCGCGTATGATTCTGCTCTGATGCAGCCAGAGGCCGAACTCGAAGTCCTGATTCGGGCGCGATACCCCATCATCTACGTCGTCTCGTACGAAGAGCAACGCGTCGAGGAAGGGATACGCGCCATTTGCGAACGACGTGGACGAACGCTCCACACGTGGTCCATCACGCGCGGCATCCGGCCCCCCGTGGACCGAGTCGCCGGCCCGGAGCGTCCCGCCAAGCTCGACCCCGAACTCGAAGTGCTGGCCCTGATGAAGGAGGCGCCCGAGTTCACCGTCTTCCTGCTCAAGGACTTCCACCCGTTTCTCAAGGACCATCGCGTCAAGCGCCTGATCCGCGACCTTTCGGACGATCTGCTTCCCCGCAAACAGACGCTCGTGCTGGTAAGCCCCGTTATGGAGCTTCCCCCCGAGATCGAAAAGGGCGTGACGATCATGAACTGGCCCCTCATGTCCGCTCAGGAGATCGAACCGCTGCTGGACCAGGTGGTCGCCTCGGTCGGCGAACGCAAAGAGGTCGAGACGGCGATGGAACCGGTCCAGAAGGAACTGCTCATCAAGTCGGTCCAAGGGCTAACCAAACTCGAGATCGAAAACGTTCTGGCTCGGAGTCTGATCGAGAAGCGCAAGTTCGACCTTGAGGTGGTCTCGGCCGAGAAGAAGCAGATCGCAGCCAAATCTGGCCTGCTCGAATACTATCCGCCCCTCAACACTTTGTCCGACGTCGGCGGGCTGGAATTGCTCAAGGAGTGGCTGGACACGCGCAAGGGGTCGCTGACGGACAAGGCCCGCGACTTCGGGCTCCCCAACCCCAAGGGTCTGCTCATTTTGGGAGTCCAAGGTTGCGGCAAGTCGTTGCTGGCCAAGACGATCGCTTCGGAGTGGCGTTTGCCCTTGTTGAGGCTCGACGTCGGCCGCATCTTTGGCAGCTTGGTGGGCCAGAGCGAACAGAACATGAGGCGAGCGATCGCCATCGCCGAATCGCTGGCGCCTTGCTGCTTGTGGGCGGACGAGATCGAGAAGGCGTTCGCGGGAACCTCGGGGGCGGCTGGCGACAGCGGCACCTCGGCCCGTGTGTTCGCCACGTTCCTCACCTGGATGCAGGAGAAGACCAAGCCCGTCTTTCTCGTCGCGACGGCGAACGACATCTCCAAGCTGCCGCCAGAAATGTTGCGTAAGGGCCGCTTCGACGAGATCTTCTTCGTGGACTTGCCCGACAAGGACGAGCGGGCGGACATCTTCGCGATCCACCTTCGCAAGCGCAAGCGCGACCCGAAGAACTTCGACCTCGCCACGTTCGCGGAGATCACCAAGGGCTACAGCGGCGCGGAAATCGAGCAGATCGTGGTCGGAGCGCTCTACCGCGCCTTTGCACGGGCCGACGAACCCGCCAAGGGCAAGCGAAAGGCCAAGGCAACGGACGTGACCGATGCCGAGATTCGCGCCGAGATCGAGGCCGTCGTTCCGCTCAGCCGCATGATGCAGGAAGAGATCGCGTGGCTCCGCGACTGGGCCGAGAAACGCACGCGCCCAAGTTCCGATCGAAAGGGCGACTAATCACGCGCCAAGCATCTATACTTGCGGCGAGATGGCTCTGAAACCTATCCAACAGGTGGGTGTCGTGCTGGCCGCTGGTACGGCCCTGCTAGGCGCTGGCTACGTGGGTTCGCGCCAGATGCGCCAGCCCGGGGATGTCGCGTTCGCCCCGAGCGGCTACGCCAAGGTGCATGTGGCTGGCGCGGTCGAGAAACCCGGCCTCTACGAGCTTTCAGGCGACGCGCGGGTGTCCGATGCCATTCAGGCCGCCGGCGGTGCGACGGACGACGCCGACCCTGGTCAGCTGAACCTCGCGGAACGCGTCGTGGATGGCGCGAAGATCCACGTTCCCGAGAAGGGCGAGGTCTTGCCCGCCCCCCTCGTCCAGCAACCCGAGGCTTCGGCGAGCCAGGGCAAGAAAGCCGCGCCTGGCGAGCCCGTTTCGCTCTCGACGGCCACCCAAGCCGAACTCGAGTCGGTGCCCGGCATCGGCCCCGTGACGGCCCAGCGCATCATCCAAAGGCGTGCCGAAACCGGTGGGTTCAAGTCGGTGGACGAGTTACTCTCGGTCAAGGGCATCGGCGAGAAGAAATTGGCCCAGATGCGTGCCTTCCTGAAGCCGTAAAATCGCGCCATGCGACGGTTGCGCATCAGCCCCAACCAACGGTTCCTCCAGCACGAGGACGGCAAGCCGTTTTTCTATCTCGGCGATACGGCTTGGGAACTCTTCCACAAGCTCGACCGAGACGAGATCCGCCACTACGCGGACAAGCGGGCTCAACAGGGCTTTACGGTCGTTCAAGCGGTTTGCCTCGCCGAACTTGGCGGCCTGAGGGTGCCGAACCGCGAAGGCCATCTACCGCTCCACGACAACGACCCTACGCGCCCGAACGAAGCCTACTTCCGATTGGTGGACTTCGCCGTCGAGACCTTGGCCGCGCGCGGGATGTGGACCGGGATGCTCCCGACCTGGGGCGACAAGTTCTGCAAGCTGTGGGGCGAGGGGCCCGTGATCTTCAACCCCGAGAACGCGTTCGTCTACGGCGAGTGGCTGAGCGACCGCTACGCAGAGGCACCGATCATCTGGATTCTGGGCGGCGACCGGCCCGCCACCGACGCGTTCGAAGTGGAGACCGTCCGCGCCATGGCCAAAGGAATCCGGGCTGGCAAGGGCGGCCACCACCTGATGTCCTATCACCCCAGGGGCGAGGATTCGACCACCAAGTACTGGCCCGACGAGGCGTGGCTCGACTTCCATATGCTCCAGACCGGGCACGTTGGGCCTCGCCGACTCACCGAAGAGTGGATCGCGCGCGATTACGCCCACAAGCCCACCAAGCCCGTCATGGACGCCGAGCCGCCCTACGAAGACCACCCTCGCATGAACTCGGATTGGTCCTCGTTCGACGGCTATCACGACGATCTGGTCGTACGGCAGGCGGCGTACGGTGCCGTGTTCACGGGAGCGCACGGGCACACCTACGGCTGCCATCCCGTGTGGCAAATGCACCATGGCGGCGAACCCGTCAATCGGGCCCGGCGCACGTGGAGCGAAGCCCTCGACCTGCCGGGCGCGTGGCAAGTGGGCCACCTGCGGCGGCTGATGGAATCGCTTCCCTTCTTCTCGCGCATCCCTGCGAGCGATATCGTGCTGGATCAGCCCTCGGAACGCTTGGAACGCGCCGTCGCCACGCGAGATACCGAGGGTTCCTACGCGATGGTCTACACCCCGGTCGCGCGACCGGTCTCGGTGGACCTCGGGTGGGCCAAGGCCCCGCTGGCGCTGTCGTGGTTCGATCCACGGTCTGGTCAACACGGCCCGGGCCAGCAGCTCGACGCGACGTCCCGAGCGACGCTCACGCCACCACCTACCGGACCGGATTGGGTGGCCCTCCTGAGGCCCAAGTCTTGACGATTCGACCTGCCACTCCCGAAGACGCCGAGGCACTGCTGGCGATCTACGCCCACTATGTGCGCACGTCGCCGGTCTCCTTCGAGTTGGACCCGCCTTCGCTGGACGAGTTTCGGGCGCGAATCGCCAAGGCGCAATCGCGTTGGGAGTGGCTCGTGGCCGATGAAGCGGGCGAGTTGGTCGGCTACGCCTACGGCACGCAACACCGGGAACGGCCGGCGTACCGGTTCACGGTCGAGACTTCGGCCTACGTCAAGGACGGGTGCGGCGGGCGCGGGATCGGTTCTGCGCTCTATTGGGAACTCCTCGATCGGTTGACCCTTCGGGGTTACTGCACGGCGGTCGCCGGCATCACGCTGCCCAACGACGCCAGTGTTGCCCTGCACCGCAAGGTGGGATTCCAGACCGTGGGGGTGTTCCAGCGCATCGGCTGGAAGTTCGGCCGCTGGCACGACTCCATGTGGCTGGCGCGTCCGCTGCGCGAAGGGCCGCCGGACGAGGACGGCTCGCGGTACCCTGCCAAGCCGTGAAGATCGCCCTCGCCACGTGCCTCGAACTGCCGGAACCCGACCACGACGAAGCGATCACCCTCGAGGCGTTTCGCCATGCCGGGCACGACGTGGCCATGCTCGCTTGGGACGATCCGGACGCCGATGCCACACCGTTCGACGCCGTTGTCATTCGCTCCACGTGGGATTACCCAATGCGGCCCGACGACTTCAGCGAGTGGGTCCGCCGCACCGCTCGTCAGACACTCCTCCTCAACCCGGCCGAGATGGTGCTGGAGAACCTCGACAAGCGCTACCTGAATCGGCTGGCGGCAAGCGGAATCGCCGTCGTGCCGACGCGGTTTGTCGCCCCGGGCGAGCCGATCGGGCCGATGGACGCCGCGTTTGTGCTGAAGCCCTCCGTGGGAGCGGGCTCCATGGATACGCGTTGCTTCGGTCCCGGCGAAAACGTTGAGGCGCAGGATTGGCTTGCGGACACGGCGCAGGGGCGAACGTTCATGCTCCAGCCGTACTTGCGCACGGTCGAGACGGTCGGCGAGCAGTCGATCGTGGTGATCGGCGGCAAGCCGACCCATCGCATTCGCAAGCGGCCCCGCTTCTTGGAGGACGACGAGTCGGTGGACGGGCCGTTCCCGGTCGAAACGGAGTTCGCGCGATTGGCTGCAGAGGCGCTTGCCCCGTATGGCCCAGCGCTCTACGCTCGGGTGGATGTGATGCAGGCCGACGACGGGCGATGGCTGGTCTCCGAGGTCGAACTGATCGAGCCTTCGTTGTTCTTCAAGCAGAACCCTGACGCCCTCGCGCCGTTTGTCCGGGCCGTGGAAGACTGGGTGGCCGAGCATCGGCCACAATAGGCCGCTCCCCATGGAAGTTCGGTTCATCCCCAAGTCGGAATTCGACCGCATTCGCGCGCTCGACCTGCCCCTCGACGACAAGTTGCGCGTGCTCGCCGACGCCAACCGTCTCAATGCGCTCTCAGCGGTCAAGCGGGCGGGCTCGGGGCATTTGGGCTCCAGCCTGAGCGCCATGGACATCGTGGTGCGCCTCTACGAAGCCGAGATGAACACGGCGCACGTGGGGTTCGATTCGCCAGATCGCGACGTGTACTTCTCGTCCAAAGGCCACGACGTCCCCGGCCTCTATGCCGTGCTCTACTCGCTCGGCGTCATCCCCGAGGGACGCTTCCTGCGGTTGCGGCGGCTGAACGGTTTGGACGGGCACCCCGACGTCGGCGTGCCGGGGATCGAGGCCAACTCGGGCTCGCTCGGCATGGGCGTCTCGAAGGGCCGGGGCATCGCCTGGGCGAAGCGGCACGCCGGACGCGACGGGCATGTGTTCGTGATGCTTGGCGACGGCGAACTCCAAGAGGGCCAGAACTATGAAGGACTGCGCGTCACCGCCAACCAGGGCATCGCGGGGCTGACGCTCATCGTGGACCACAACAAGGTGCAATCCGACAAGCCCGTGGCCGAAATCGGCGATCTGGGCGACCTCGAGCGCAAGTTCGCCGCCTTCGGGTGGGACGTTCTCCGCTGCGATGGCAACGATACCGTCGCCGTAGGCGAAGCGCTGAGGCACGCCAAATCCAGCGACCGGCCCACGGTCATAATCGCCGATACGCTCAAAGGCGCGGGCGTCTCGTTCATGGAACACCCGACGGCCCTGGTGGCGGGCAAAGGCCAATACCCGTGGCATGCGGGTGCCCCGGACGATGCCTCGTACCAAGCGGCTTTCGACGAATTGCTGGGCAAGGTGGAGGCTCGGCTAGGTGGGCCCGTGGCCCTGTTCACGCCGCCCCCGCCCGAGCAACTCGTCGGCCCGGCCCTCGTCGTCCAGAACGCTCTCGGCGAACCGGTCAGCATCGAGATGCAGGCCAAGCTGGGCGGGATGAGCGGCGAGTACGTGGTGGAAGCCTACGGCGACGAACTGCTCAAGCTGGCCGAGGAAGTCCCCAATCTGGTCGTGCTCGATGCCGACCTCGCCGCCGACTGCCGCACGCGCCGATTCGAGAACGCCTTCCCCGACCGCTTCATCCAATGCGGCATCGCCGAGCAGGACATGGCCTCGATGGCGGGCGGGCTTGCGCGGCACGGCTACCTGCCCGTGGTCAACTCGTTCGCCAGTTTCCTGGCCTCGCGCGCCAACGAGCAGATCTACAACAATTCGGGCGAAAAGACCAAGATTCTCTACGTCAACCACTACGGAGGACTGATTCCGGCTGGACCCGGCAAGTCGCACCAGAGCCTGCGCGACATCTCACTCTATGGAGCGCTTCCCGACACCACGATCCTGCAACCGGCGAACGCCGCCGAGACGCGGTTGGCCCTGCGGTTACTGGTCGAAGCGGGCGAGGGCGTCGGCGTGCTTCGGCTGATCATCGGTCCCTCGCCGCGCACCATCGAACTCGGTGCCGATCATGCGCTGGTTCCGGGAGTCGGCACCGTCCTCACCGAGGGCGACGACGCCACGCTGTTCGCCTATGGCCCGGTGATGCTCAACGAGGCGCTCACCGCTGCCGAAGCGCTGGCGGAACGCGGATTCGGGCTCAAGGTCGTGAACATGCCCTGGCTCAACCGCTTCGACCCCCGCTGGCTGGATGCTGTGCTGCGCGGCTGCACGAGGCTTTGGGTGCTGGAAGACCACGCCCGCGCTGGTGGCTTGGGCGACCACTTGGTTCGAGCCCTGCTCGACTTTGGCCACCCCGTGCCCCGCACCACGATCCTGGGGATTGACGGTCATCCGGCATGCGGGACGCCGGCCGAGGTGCTGCGGCACCACGGTCTCGACGGGGCTTCGCTCGCCGCGCGGATTCTGGCGGGACGATGAAGCCCGCCCTCGCGACCGCCCCGGGCCGATGCGGCATCGTCGGCAACCCTTCGGACATCTATGGTGGTTTCGTGGTGTCGTGCGCCATCCCGCTGCGCGCGACGTGCCGCCTGACGCCTTCCGACCGCGACGAGTTGCCCGACGACCTTACGCTTTGGAAGCCCGCGGTCGCCAAGATCCCGGTTTCGGGAGTGCGGGTCGAATGGTCCACCGAAATCCCACGTTCCAGGGGCCTCTCGGGTTCGACGGCCATCCTCGCCGCCACGCTTGCCGCGCTCCAGGAAGCGACGGGTGCGCCACAGGATTGGAGCGAACGGGGTCGAATCGAGTTCGCCGAGTTGGTGCGCGACGCCGAGTGCAATCTGGGCGGCGTGGTCGGCGGCTACCAAGACGCGTATGTCATCTGCAACGGGGGCCTGCTGGCGATGGACTTCGCCGGCAAACACCCGAGCGTCCACGGAGGCACGCGGGCGACGTTCGAGCGTCTCGACGCCACTCTTCCCTTCCTGCTGGTCTCGACCGATGTCGAACGGCTGAGCGGAAGCGTCCACGGTCCGATCCGGGACCGCTGGCTCCGCGGCGAGCCTGAGGTGGTGGACGCCATGGCGCGAGTGGCAGAACTGGGGCGGGAGGGTGCCGAGCACTTGAAACGGGGGCACTGGTCGCGGTTGGCGAATGCGATGACCGAGAACCACACGATCGTGGCCAAACTCGGCGGCTCGGGCGATGCGATCGACCGGTTGATCGCCCAATGCCTTGAAGGCGGTGCCATGTCGGCCAAGCTCGCGGGCGCGGGGCTGGGCGGGACGGTCATCGCCCTCACCGAAGACGCCGATGTCCTGGAACGCCACCTCAGGGGGGAAGGCTATTCCCTGTTCTTCCGGCCGACTCCCGACTCCGGCGTCCGCGTCGAACCGTAACACATCGCCACCGATGGAGGGGCACACTCCGTTGTGCCCCATCTCCGCTGGAGGGACCCGACGGAGCGGGTCCCTCCAGCGGAGATGGGGCTTACGTGCGCGGCTGCCAGCTCTTCCAATAGTCCGGGTCTTCGAGTGCAAGCGCCTCGCGCGTCAGCTTGAGCGGGTGCCATGTGTCGAGCATCACGGCCAGTTCCTCGGTCTTCGTGTGGCCGAGCGACGCCTCGACCGCTCCGGGCTGGGGCCCGTGCGGGATGCCGAGCGGGTGGAGCGTGATCGAGCCCTCGACGATGCCGCGCCGCGAGCCGAACTTGCTGTTGCAGTAGTACAGCACCTCGTCGGAGTCCACGTTCGAGTGGTTGTACGGGACCGGGATCGCTTCGGGGTGGAAGTCGAGGATCCGCGGGCAGAACGAGCAGATCACGAAGCCGGGCGCAGCGAACGTTTGGTGGATCGGCGGCGGCATGTGCAATTGGCCCGTGATCGGCTGGAAGTCGTGGATGCTGAACGCATAGGGGAACACATAGCCGTCCCAGCCCACGATGTCGAACGGGTGGTAGGCGAACGTGTACATGGTGTGTCGTCCCCGCGCCTTGATGAGCACCTCGAACGTGCCCTTCTCGTCCATCGTCACGAGTTCGCTGGGCCCCCTGAAGTCGCGTTCCGAGTAGGGTGCGTGCTCCAAGAGTTGGCCATATTCGTTGCGGTAGCGCTTGGGCGTCTCGATGGGGCCGTGGCTCTCGATGGCGATCATGCGGACAGGCAACGCGTCGAACCGGAGCCGGTAGATGATGCCCCGCGGGATGACCAGATAGTCGCCCGGCTGGAACGGCACCGAGCCGCACATGCTCTCCAACACCCCGCTGCCGTCGTGGACGAAGAGGCATTCGTCCCCCTCGGCGTTCTTGTAGAGGTAGTCCATCTGCTCGGCAATGAGCGCTTGCGACCAGACGACGTCTTGGTTGCCCATGAGCGGCACACGACCGGTAATTGCATCGCCATGGGGCTCCATGCGCGGTGTGAGCAGGTGACGATGGCGGAGCGGCTCGTCTTCAAGATACTGGGCGGTCGCTGGGCCCCGATCCTCCCATCCAGCCACATCGGTGGGCAGGTTGAGATGGTACATCGTGGTCATCGGACCACTGAACCCGCGCGTGCTGAACAACTGCTCGGCGTAAAGCGAGCCGTCTGGCTTGCGGAACTGGATGTGCTTTTTGCGGGGGAGGTGGCCGAGTCTCAGGTATCTCATGGGGACTCCGTCGTCTGCCCTAGATTGTACTTGCCGGAGCGTCCTTCACGAGTTCCGGCCCAGCGAAGAACCCGTTTGACCGAAGGCCTCGGGACCGGGAAACTCGTGGCACCCGAAGGGTTGGAAATGTGCTGTTGAAGACAGCCCCTGGCGGCCCTTCGGCCCACAAGCGCAACTTTCCCCCGGTCGAAACCGATCTACAGGCTATGCACACGCTGAAACTGCTGAAGACGCTCCGCTGGCCGATCGTCGGCAAAGCCGCGCTGATCGCCGTCGCCATCCCCGTCGCCGTGGCCTTGGTCAAGCCGATCGCCAAGAAGGTCCGCGAGCAGACGAAGAAGGACTGATTCCTCGCACCGGGCGGCCAAGTCGGTGCGCGGCGTCCGGTACAGGTGCGATCTTGACGTTTTTGCCAAGATAATCTTGGCCAGATGAACTTGACATGAACACGCCGGCTGTGTAAGCATGGCGCGTGCTCACATCCACTGCTCTCGTCTCCCTACTTTTACTCTCAGCGTCCGACCGACCGCTGAGCGCCTACGACCAGATCACTGAGGCCTTCGGCAAGGTCGTCACGACCTCCCAAGCCCTCTCCAAGGAACTCCCGGTCCTCGCTTTTCACGAGGGCGCGTGCCTGCTCGGCGGTTCGATCCGCGAAGGGGGCAAGTTCACCTACACGATCAGCGTCAAGGAGGGTGCCGAGTACGTCGCAGTCTGGGGGGCTTACGGCAACGATACCGAGGTCAAGATCGACGTTCAGGACCAGGCGGGCAAGAGCGCCGTCAGCGGAACGGAGGAGAACATGACCGTCTTCGACGCCAAGGCTTCCACGCGCTATACCGTTTCGGTGACCAACAAGGGTGCGACGACGTTTGTCGGCGTGGCCCTGATGCGCGACGGCGGGGGAATCAAGCACCCCATCACTTCGGTGACCAAGGCCGTCGGACGGATGTCGAAGCTGATTGACGAGGGCTTCGGGGAAGGCTTCACCATCGGGCCGAACAACGCGATGCTCGTGGGAACGGTGCTTCCGCCGGCCGGAACTTACCCACGCACGGGCTTCAAGTCCACGAACTGGCTGGCGCTGGCCACGACCGACGGTGTCGCGGGCGACGTCGCGCTCCATGGCATCGACAAGGACAAGAACGTCGTCGAGGAAGACACGAGCAAGACCGCCGACCTCGCCTGCCACTTCGTCCAATCGCTTGAGGGCGGAAACGTTCAGGTCACCAATCTCAAGAGCAAGAAAGTGCTGGTCCTGACCGCCTATATGCCGGCCAAGAGCTAAATCGGGCGTTACCTACCGACGCGGCGCCACGGGTGGTGAGACCGAGTGGCGACCGCGCCGGTTAGGGGTAGGGCAAGGTCAAGCGCCGCTGTTGCGTTGGCGGCGCAGAAAAGACGGGATGTCGAGGTCGAGTTCGCTGAGTTCGATGGGACCGGCGTCCGTTCGGCGGGCAGGCTGACCGACCGCCACGGGTTGCCGCTCCGGCGCCGCGCCCAACTCGGGACGAGGGGCGGGCTTGGGTTCGGGCTTGGCGAACACTTCGGGGCTGGCTTCGACGCGGCGGTAGCTGGGGTCCATGCCAGCAGCCAACAGCGTGATCCGCACTTCGCCATCGGGCAGTTCGCGCAACACGTGGCCCAAGATGATCTCGGCCTCGTCGGCATCGGTGAACTGGAGGATGTACTCCATCGCCTCGTGAGCCTCGCCGATCGTGAAGTCCGAGCCGGCCGAGATGTTCACGAGCATCCGCTTCGCACCATCGATGCGCGTTTCGAGCAGCGGGCTCTTGACCGCATGCTCCGCTGCCAACCGTGCGCGGCGAGGGCCGGAACCCCGACCCAGACCCATCATGGCCACTCCGGCATCGCTCATCACCGAGCGAACGTCCGCAAAGTCCACGTTGATGATGCCGGGCAGCATGATGATGTCGCTCAGACCCTGAACGCCTTGGCGCAGCACATCGTCGGCCAACGCGAAGGCGTCCTGCATGGTCGTGCTCCGCTCGACGATCTTGAGCAGCCGGTCGTTGGGAACCGTGATCAACGTGTCCACTCGCTGCTTGAGCGCTTCCGCGCCCTGCTCGCCCAGTCGCTTGCGCCGGGGACCTTCGAATGTGAACGGCTTGGTGACCACGCCGACCGTGAGCGCCCCGGACCGCTTCGCGAGTTCGGCCACGACCGGGGCCGCACCGGTGCCCGTGCCGCCGCCCATGCCCGCCGTGACGAACACCATGTCGGCTTGGGAGACCAGTTCTTCGATGGCTTTGGCGGTTTCGCGAGCGGCCGTTTCGCCGACCGACGGGTCGCCGCCAGCGCCGAGTCCACGCGTCGAGGATGCGCCGAGGTGGAGTTTGGTCTCCGCTTTGGACAGGCTCAGCGCCTGCGCATCGGTGTTCATGGCGGCGAAGCCGACGCCCTGAACGCCCTCCTCGATCATCCGATTGACGGCATTGGTTCCGGCGCCGCCTACGCCGACGACCAAGATCTTGGCCGGATTGTCGAACAAGTTCGCTGAAAGCATGATGAGATACCCTAACCAGAGTCCGCTCGGGCCGCAGCGCGAGACACGGACTTCATTGGGAAGGACGTGTCCCCGGTGCGTTTCGCACCGCGTCAAGTGTCAGAATTCGAAGCCATGGGCCTCAACCTTCCTCTTCTCAAGCGTCTCACCGAAAGCCACGGCGTTCCCGGCTGTGAAGACGACATCCGCCAGATCGTCAAGGACGAGCTTGGCGGGATGTGCGACGTCTCGGTGGACCGCATGGGCTCGGTCATCTGCCTCAAGTCCGGCTCGGGCGCGGCCCCCCGCAAAAAACTCATGATCGCCGCCCATATGGACGAGATCGGCTTCGTCGTCAAGTACATCGACGACAAAGGCTTCATCCGCCTCAACCCTCTCGGCGGCTGGGACCCACGCCAGATGTTCAGCCAACGCGTGCAAGTCCGCACCAAGGACGGCTACATCCCGGGCACGCTCAACTACGGCACCAAGCCCAAACACCTCCTCAGCGATGCCGAGATGAATCAGGGTCCGAAGATCGACAACTTCTTCGTGGACCTCGGAATGCCCGCCGACCAGGTTCGCGAACGCGTGGCGATCGGCGACCCCGTCACCATGGACCGACCGCTCCAGGAAATCGGCGACTGCCTCACCAACAAGGCGATGGACGACCGCGTGGCCGTGTACGTGATGATCGAGGCCGTGCGAGCGGCCAAAGCGCACGACGTGGACGTGTATGCCGTGGCCACGGTGCAAGAGGAAATCGGCCTTCGCGGCGCTTCGGCGGCGGGTTGGGCGATCGAACCCGATATCGTCGTCGCCATCGACATCACGCTGGCGAACGACATTCCGGGCGTGCCCGCCGAGGACGCGGTGACCCGCTTGGGCGAGGGGACGGCCATCAAGATCATGGACTCCTCGCTGATCTGCCACCCCAAGGTCGTCGCTCACTTCAAGGCCATCGCCGAGAAACACGGGATCAAACACCAGATGGAGATTCTGCCGCGCGGCGGTACGGATGCGGGGGGCGTTCAGCGGTTGCACGGCGGTCTGCCCGCGATCACGCTCTCGATCCCGACGCGCTACGTCCACACGGTGAACGAAACGGTCCACAAGGACGACCTGCAGGCGTCGGTCGACCTGATGGCTCGTTACATCGAAGAGGCGCACCAGGGCTCGTACGACTACTAATGGGGCCCGCGCCGTCACGCGTCGGCGGGTCCGCTCAGGCTCCGAACCGCCGACTCGTGCGCGGGCAGGCGTTGGTCCGTCACGTGTAGCCAGACCCTGTGCAGCACCCGTAGGCATTCGCCAGCGAACTTGAGCCGAGGCGGCGGATCGTCGAGACCCGCCGTCCGGTCGAGACCGATCAAGGCCTCGCGCGTGGTTTGAAAGCGGTCGGAGCAGCCGGGCGCCGCCGAAGCCGCCACATAGCCCCCTGCAGCGGGCGACACCCAAACAGGCGAGACCGATAGCGGCGCGCCAGTCAGGGCGCACGAGCCAAACACGGGTGCGAAGCCCGAGAGGTCGAGCAGTTGCAGTTCGCTCCACACCAACGCGGCGGCCACATCCGGACCCGTCGCCAACGCCTCCAGCGAGCGGCGCAACAGCGTGTAGGGCTCGGCATCGGCCTGCTCGGGAGGGGTCACCGACGCAGTCAATTCGGCGAGAGCGAGCGCCGCTTGCAATCGGTCGTAGTCTTCCCGCAGGGCCCGGAACCCCGCTTCAAGGCGCACCTCGGTGACAAACGTCCTTGCCTTGCCGCGCGCGAGTTGGGCGTAGAGGCAAGCCAGCGGTTCAGACGCCGCCGCCAGCCGCGAACCGTGCTTGCGCGCGCCTTTTGCCGTGGCCTCGATCTTGCCCAGTTCGGGCGTCAGCAACACCAGCGATCGGTCGCTCTCGCCGACATCGCGGCGACGCAGGACGATGGCGTGGACGCCCGAATCCAAACCGTTGCGGTTAGCGGCCCCCGATCAGCGGAATCAGGCCTTGCTGGAAGAACTCGATGAACACGAAGTACATCCGGTCGATCATCAGCGTGAAGCGCGTCATGACGGTCGAACCGAAGATCGCGCCGAAGCCGATCATGAGCAACCAGCGGCCCCAAGTCGTCATTCCGTTGAACAGCTTGGACTTCGTCTCGAAACTGAACAGGAAGTAGCTCATCGCGCTCAACAGCGTGAGCAGGAAGATGAGGTTCCCGATGACCTGTGCCGGATAGACCGCTCCAGCCTCTGGCTGGAGGGGCGTGATGAACTCGCTCCAAGTGGTCGGGAACAGCGGCTTCATCGAGCTCTGCATCTGCGGCCCGTAGCGGGTGAACCAGACCTGCACCTGCTGGCCGGACCAGAGACCCAAGATGATGCCGATGGGGATGCGGCTGATCCAGTTGTGCTTCTTGCTGACGACGAAGTAGGCCATCACGCCGATGGGCAACAGCAGGGCCCAGGCCCAATAGCCGGGAACGGCCGGGTTGCCTTCGTCCGCGACGGAGCCGACCATGCGGTCCCACCATGTGGACTTCAGGGTCTCGCCCCAGAGGGCGAACATGGCCCAACCGGCGGCAAGGCCCAAGAACATGTGCTCGAAGAAGCGATAGAACTTCGTCTCGCGGTAGAGCACGCTGTACAGGCCGACCGTGCAGGCGACGCCTACGAACAGTTTGATGATCGGATAGCTTTCGGACTGCATCGCCTTACTTCTTCTTCCTTGCCGCCACCATGGCGACGTTGCCGACGACGACTGCGACGATCATGAGCACCAGACACGTGTGGAGCGCGAGGTAGTACGCCATGCCTCGCCCGTAGTTGGTTTCGCCCGCGAAACTCTTGACCTCGGGCTTGCCGGTCTCGACCAGGCCCTTCTCCATGAGGCTTTCCATCTCGGCGACGCCGTTGAGCCCGATGGCCACGCCCTTGACCTGACCCGATTGGTAGTAGTTGAGCGTCTCGGGACCCATGACGCCGGTCACCAGCGCGGCGAACGGCACTCGGCCACCCAGACGCTCGATGAGGATGTTCGACGTTTTGGAGCCCGTCACGTTGATATAGACCGGCACGTCCTCGACCTTGGACACCTTGGACAAGACAGGGGACTGGAACACGTCCAGCGGTGTGGCCGAGCCCGGAGGCGTCTCTTTCCGGCCGGCGACCGCCGTCTTGAAGTTGGCCGCGATGGCGTTGCTCGTACCCTCGGCGTTCGGGAAGTAACCGAGATTCACGTAGTCTTCCCAGACCTGATACTCGCGTTGGTTCTTGGCCTTGCGCTCCAGGTTGATGGCGCGGATCACGTTGCGCGCCACCAGGGGCGCCTGCGGGTCGGCGACGCTCAGCAACGCGAACTTGATGTTGCGCCGCATCAGGATGCGCAACAGCGCCTCCATTTGCCCAGCGCTCTCGCCGCGCGTGCTCTGCGTCCAGTCGGATTGAAGGATGACCGTGCTGCCTTCGGGCAGGGCCTCGTCATCCACGAGCAAGCGGTACAGGTCTTTCGTCGGCTGGCCGGGCTTGGTGGGCACGTTCACCTTGAAGAACAAGGAGACGGTCGCGATGACCATGAGCAGCGTGTAGAGCACGCGCCGGTCAATCGCCTGAAGTTTTTCCCAAATGGTCTTTTCGTTGGCCATGTTAGTTGCCTCCCACCCGCTCGAGGCTGAGCCAGAGCCGCAGGCCCATCGCAAGGGCGCCGAGTCCGATGCCGAAGTCAATGGCGCGAATGCCGGGCGTTTGGAGGTTGTCGCGAATGAATCCCGCCACCGAACTCAGGGTGAAGTTCATGACGAAGGCGTTGTCTTTGCCGAAGCTCTCGATCATGCCGTCCCACGTGACGACCACCGCACCCATCAAGTTGAGCATGGCGATCAAGGCGGCACACAGGAGGATCGTCGCCTCGACGGACCGGATGCGGAACGCGCGGTAGGCGGCTGAGAGGATGAAGAACGCGATGAGGGAGAACATCGCGGCCTCCATGACCTGCAACATGCCGTCGAACAACAGATCCTTGCCGTAAGCGGCGAGAGGCCACGCCTCGTCCACCTTGGCGCCGCCGAGATCGAGGCGCGTTTTCCAGTCCCAATAGCCGAACGTGGCCATGGCGACCATGCTGACGAGAAGCACGACGCTGAAAGGCCAGTCGTTCTGCTTCTTGGCCACGCGCATCAGGTGGATGCGGACCAGCGAGAACACACCCAAGCCCAAGATGAAGGCAGTCAGGATGTTCGAGAAGTTCGAGACGACCGGGATGGCGTCGGCCAGCCAGAACGAAACGTCCTGAACGAAGCCCCTGGGCCGCTGCTCGTGGGGCGTTTGCGAGTCAATCGGCTTGGGGAACAGGAACACCAGCACCCAGAACAAACCGGCGAGGAAGATGAACGCGCCGCTGATGGGGCGACGGAGCCGCGTGGGCGCGGCGATCAGGGCTGCCAGAAGGCCGAATCCAGCCAACATGGCAATGCCCACTTTCATCCAGATCTCCGGCGTTCCGGCCGGAGCGTTCCACATGTTCAGGGCGGGAGCGGCGGGAGCCTGCGCAAGCCAAGGAATCACTGCGTGCCTCCAGCCGGCTTCCATTCCGGCTTCTTGGGGCTGAAGAGGTCTGTGATCATCTTCTCATCGGCCTTGAGGGCCCTCGTTTGCCCTTCGTTGGCTTCGTCGGGGACGCGCTTCAAGCCGTCCGCCGAGTTCACCAGAGCACCGAGCAAAATGGTGGCAGCGATGGCCAACTTCGACCAATCCTGCCCGACGAGGCTTCCCACCAGCACCGGTTGGCGGCTGAGGTAGGCGCTCGCGGCGTAGAACTCGTCGCCGATCAGAACGTAGTCGCACGCGGCGACGAAGAATGGCGTCTGGGTGATTTCGGTCGAACACGCCACCTGGATCGCGCCGATCGAGTTCAGCGTTTCGGCGAGGATCAAGGACTCGGCGAAGAACTCGCCCATCAGAAAGGCGGCAGCGGTCCGCTCGCGAAGGATGATGCCCGAGACGCCGGCGGCGAAGGCGAACTGCCTGTCTGAAATGAAGCGCACCGAGTCGGGATCGTAGTTTTCGGGGACGCCCTCGGTCTGGTACACGTCGCGGATGATCTCCTGCGCCACCGTGTAGACGGCGGGGTCGAGACAGCAGAGCCGGATCGGGTTCGCGAACTTGGCCGCCGTCTTGGTGACGTAGGCGAAAATCTGGAGCGCCTGAACCGAGATCGCGTTCAGCGTACCGATGCCTGGCACCATCAACACGGGCTTGCCCATCTCGGTGGCACGCCCGATCGAGTCGTCAATGGCGTTCAGACCCGGGATGCGCCGGATGAACAGCTTGCCGCTGGTCTTCCGAGCGCGATAGATGTTCAACAGGATGAAGCCGGCCACCATCAGCGTGAACACCACGCCCAGCCATCCTTTCTCGTAATAGACGCCGTCCATGATTGTGCGGTCTTACTTCGCGAGGGGCACGGTCGGTTCCTGCACCATTCGCTGCGGTCACAGTCTAGACGCTCAGAGCCCCGAAAATGGTGCATTCGCGGCTGGATTGCACGAATCGCTCGCCCCCGAGTCTGAGCGAAGGAGTTTGGCCGGCGTTCGGGAATCCAACGATATGCTCGCAACGGCGATCGCTTCCGTCGTCATGACCTCCGGTTCTCCCGATTTCCTCCTCGACCCCAGACCGTTCACCGCACGCGTGACGAGGTCCGAGCGCGAGGTCGCTGTGGACAACGGGTTGATCCGGCGCGTATGGCGTACCGCACCCAACTTAGCGACCGTCGCGCTGGATCGGGAGGGTGTCTCACTCCTGCGGGCGGTTGGCCCCGAGGCTACCGTCACGCTGGATGGCAAGACGTACGCCGTCGGCGGACTGAGTGGCCAGCCCAACCGGGCGTTCCTATCCAAAACCTGGCTCGATGGACTCTTGGCCGACCCAGCCGCGTTCCAATTGATCGGCGTCTCGGAAGGACCGATCCAGGAGCGGTTCGCATGGAAGCGGGTCCGCCATGCCGCGCCGGATGCCCAGTGGCCACCCAAAGGCAAGGAACTGATCTTCGAATTCCGCGCGGGCGTCAACGGCCCGCAGGGCATCGGAGTCCGCGTGTGTGTGGAGATCTACGACGGTTTGCCCCTCATCGGCAAGCGAATCGAGGTGGGGAACCAAGGGACGCAACCTGTGACGCTTGACTCCTATCGAAGCGAAGTGCTCTCTCTGGTAGAGGGCGAATCGCGGGTGGAGCATCGCGGCATGCCCATGCAACCGCCCAACGTCCACGTCGAGACGGACTATGCGTTCGGCGGGGACCAGGCGGCGAACGCCAATCGGTGGATGGTGCACTGGGAAGAGGAGCCCGAGTACCAAACCCAGGTCAGCTACCTGCTCAAGACGCCCTGCAAGCTCGAAGTGGGACCCAAAGTCGGCCCAGCCCAGACGATTGCCCCGGGCGGGACGTTCGTCAGTCATCGGACGTGGCTCCTGGCGTTCGATTCGTCCGAGGACGAGCGGCAAGGGCTGACCCTCCGCAAGATGTACCGCACGCTCGCCCCCTGGGTCACCGAGAACCCGCTGATGCTGCACCTGCTGTCCTCCGACCCCGACACCGTCAAGCGAGCCGTGGACCAATGCAAGTCCGTCGGCTTCGAGATGATCATCCTCAGCTTTGGCAGTGGGTTCGATATGGAAAACAACACCGCTGAGTACTTGGCCAAATGGAAGGATGTGACCGACTATGCCAGAGCCAACGGCGTGGAGATCGGAGCGTATTCCCTGCTCGCCAGTCGCCGTATCAGCCCCGACTCGGACAATGCCATCCATCCCGAGACCAATACCCCTGAGGGACAGACGTTCGGCACGGCGCCCGCGCTGGCCAGCGTTTGGGGTCAGAACTACTTCGACAAGTTGTACGCCTTCTTCCCGCGCACGGGGTTCTCGTTGCTGGAGCACGACGGGAGCTACCCGGGCGACTTCGACGCGGCCCCGCGCCCGCCGCTCCAAAAGGGCTACGAGGACAGCCAATGGGTGCAGTGGAGAATCATCGCGAACTTCTACCGCTGGTGCCGCTCGAACGGCGTCTACCTGAACGTGCCCGATTGGTACTTCCTGAACGGCTCGAACAAGACGGCGATGGGCTACCGCGAGACCAACTGGTCGCTGCCGCGAGCGCAACAGGTCATCCACGCGCGCCAGAACATCTACGACGGGACGTGGCGCAAGACGCCCACGATGGGGTGGATGTTCGTGCCGCTGTCGCAGTATCACGGCGGTGGGGCGGCGGCGACGATCGAGCCGCTGGACGAGAACCTGCCCACCTACGAGGCGCACATCGCGAACTGCCTTGGCATGGGCGTGCAGGCGTGCTATCGTGGGCCGCGGCTGTACGACACCGATCGGACCCGGGATGCGGTCAAGAAATGGGTGGATTGGTTCAAGAAGTACCGGGACATCTTGGAATCCGACATCGTCCACCTTCGGCGGGCGGATGCCCGCGATTGGGACGGGGCGCTCCATGTGGCACCGCACTTGCCGATCCGGGGCATGGCCGTCTTCTACAATCCGCTGGAGGAGCCGATCGAGCGAACGATTCGTCTACCGCTCTACTATACGGGGTTGAACACAACGGCAACCATCGCCATCGAGGACAAGAAGCCGAAGCGGGTCCGATTGGCACGAGATGACTCGGTCACGCTCACGGTGAAGATCCCTGCACAGGGCATGACGTGGGCCGTGATTCGGCCGTGATCAGCCTTTGAAGAGGGACTTCAGGATGAACATCATGTTCGCCGGGCGTTCGGCGAGACGCCGCGTAAAGTACGGGTACCAACTGTCGCCGAACGGAACGTAAACGCGCACGTTGTAGCCGGCATCGAGGAGGCGCTGCTGCAGGTCGCGCCGGATTCCGTACAGCATTTGATACTCGAACCTGCTGCGATCGAGCCCCTGTGCCTTCTCGAAGGCCTCGAGTTCGGCGATGATCTTCTCGTCGTGCGTCGCGATGGCCGGGTAGTTGCCAGCGGCCATCAACCGCTTCGCTTGGCGGACATAGGCCTCGTCGGTCTTGGCCTTATCCGGGTACGCGACCGAGGCGGGCTCCAGGTAGGCACCCTTGACGAGACGTGTCCGGATGCCTTTGGCAACCATGATCTCCACGTCGTCGTCGTTACGATACAGATAGCTTTGGAGCACCGTACCTGTATTCTTGAAGTCATTCCAAACCCGGAGGATCATGTCGATCGTACGTTGCGTGTACGCGCTGCCCTCCATATCGACGCGCACGAAGTTCCCCGATTGGGCGGCCACGCCAAGGACGTCGCGGAAGTTCTGCTCGGCGAACGCCTCGCCTTGGTCCAGCCCGCATTGGGTCAACTTGATCGAGATGTTGATCTTGGACTTGTGCGGGGACTGGGCGATCCGCTCGAGCATCGCACTATAGGTGGCCTTGGCGGCCAGCGCCTCGGCTTCCGAGCGGGTGTTCTCGCCGAGGTAGTCGAGGGTGACCAAAAAGCCCGCCTCGGCGAGGCGCTCTGCCGACTCCATCGCTTGGTCGAGGTTGTCGCCCGCGATGAAGCGATCCACCAGCTTGCGGAAGAGACGCGACCGGCGCACCATGCGCTCCACCCAGCTCGCTTCGGAGACTCGGATGATGGCGGATCGCAACATGAACGGCTTGGCCGGCGGGGATCAGTTGTCGGTGACGATCTTGACGAAGGCCTTTTCTTTGCTCTTGGCGGCGATGCAACTCACCACGGAGCGGATCGCCGAGACCACGCGCCCACCTTTGCCGATGAGCTTGCCCACGTCTTCTTGGGCCACGTGGACGTTGAAGGTCCGCACGTTGCCGCTGACCTCTTCTTCGATTTCCAGCATGTCGGGGCGCTCGATGACGGCGCCGACCACGTATTCGACGAACGGGCGGTAGCTCATGCGCCTTCGCCCACTGCCTCTTCGGCGACCGCTTCGGCGACCTTGGCGGTGACCTCGTTGTCGATGGCCGTGCTCACCGAGGTGGCCGCCGTTGTTTTGTCGAGATACGCGAAGTCCTTGCGCGCCTTGGGCCGCTGGCCGAAATACTCGTCTAGGACTCCGACCTTCTTGAGCAGGTAGGCCACGGTCTCGGTCGGCTGAGCGCCGTTGAGCAGCCAATGCAGGGCTCGGTCGTTCTTGATTTCGAGATGCTTCGGCTGAGTCGTCGGGTTGTACGTCCCGATGACCTCGTTGAAGCTGCCGTTGCGGCCCGCCGTGCTCGGCGCCACCACGACTCGGTAAAACGGCGCGCCTTTCGCGCCCATGCGTCGCAACCTGATCTTAACCACTAAATCTGATACTCCTGAGTCACCGGCGACCGCCTCGCTGCTTCTTGAACCGCTGCTCCAGCTTCACCATCTGCTTCATCCCGCGCTTCATCTCGTTCAATTGCTTGATGAGCGCGTTGACTTCTTCGACGGACGTGCCGGAGCCCGCGGCGATGCGCTTTCGCCGGGAACCATTGATTATATCCGGATTCGATCGCTCGCGTGCCGTCATGCTCAGGATCATCGCCTCGATTCGCCCCACGTGCTTCTCGTCCACCTGGTTCAAGGCCTCCTCGGGAACCATCGAACTGATGCCGGGCAGCATCTTCAACACCTGCTGCAGGGGCCCCATTCGACGCATCGTCGCGAACTGCGACAGCATGTCGTTGAAGTCGAGGCCGCCCTTGCGCATCTTGCCCTCGAGTTCCTTGACCTGCTCCTGATCGAGAGCGGTTTCGGCGCGTTCGATGATGCCCAGGACGTCGCCCATGCCGATGATTCGGCCGGCCATTCGGTCGGGGTGGAACACGTCGAGGGCGTCCACGGCCTCGCCGACGCCGATGAATCGCACCGGCGTTCCGGTGGCGGCTCGGACGCTGAGCACGGCTCCGCCTCGGGTGTCGCCGTCGAGTTTGGTGAAGATCGCGCCGGTCACGGGGACGCGCTCGTGGAACGCCTGCGCCACGTTGACCGCTTCCTGGCCCGTGGTCGAATCAAGGACCAGGAACACTTCGCTGGGCCGCGACACGTCGTGGACTTCGCGCAACTCGCGCATCAGGTCTTCGTCCACCGTGAGACGCCCGGCGGTGTCCACGATGAGCACGTCGAGCATCAGGTGCTTGCAGCGCTCCAACGCCTCCCGCGCGATCTGTGGCGGTTTGGTGCCGTCCGTCTTGGCGTAAACGGGCACGTCCACCTGCTCGCCCAGCACCTGCAACTGGTGGACCGCTGCGGGGCGCTGCGTGTCGCACGCCGCCATCATCGGCTTCTTGCCCTGCTTCTGGAACCACTGGGCCAGCTTCGCGCAACTCGTGGTTTTGCCCGAGCCCTGCAGGCCGCACATGAGCACCACGGTCGGCGGCGCCGGCGACCAATTGAAGCGGACGGTCTCGCCGCCCAGGATGTCGACCAGTTCGTCGCGGACGATCTTGACGATGGTCTGGTCGGCGGTCAGGCTGCCGAACACCGCCTCGCCCACGGCCTTCTCGCGGATGCGCCGCATCAGGTCCTTGGCGACGGCGAAGTTGACGTCGGCCTCGAGCAACGCCACGCGGATTTCGCGCAGCGCCTCGTTCACGTCGTCTTCGGTGAGCCTTCCCTTTCGCCGCAGCCCGGCAAAGACCCCAGACAGGCGGCGCGTCAAATTGTCGAGCATAGGGCTCGGGGATTGTACTCTGGCGGCACGGCCCGCAGCGGTCGCGATTCGGTTCTGGGCGTGGGCAGGTCGACGATTCGCCGTTCGGATACACGTTTCACGATTCACATTCACATCCCCCCGATTTGGAAGAAGGAAAATGGAAGACGGACTAGGCGGACACCTGCCGACGCTCTCACTGGGTCAGGGAGGAGCGCCGGGGTGGAAACGTGAATCGGGACGAGCCGCGCGTCAACCAAGGCGACGCCGCCAGAGGCGCCAGACGTTGCACGTGGGCCCGCCAAGGACTCCTCCGGACTCCCCTCGCCTTCGCCCGGCTGCCGTTCTCAGCCGAGACCGACCTCGG